>JAEAMF010000703.1_pt1 | contig 34723 bp, 34 predicted proteins | sample 8958721 | NCBI WGS metagenome assembly JAEAMF01 (sample SAMN16933255, study PRJNA681124) | bioreactor sludge metagenome | isolation source: anaerobic bioreactor treating anionic surfactant - SDBS | place: India: Bengaluru | collected 2019-02-28 | reverse complement strand
GCCATGCAGCAACGGACGCTTGTTTTTAAGCAGCCAATCGTCCGGGACCCGACAAGTAGGCTTAGTGGAGCAATCAATGCAGGCGTCAGTAGCTCGCGACTTTCCTTGAAGTCTGTGGCTAGAACATTGCGCAACATGCTCGAATCGAGGTAGATATGAAAGCTGCGCATGTAATGTGTTGCGAGGGCAGAGGCAACAAAAAGCACCGCAAGTAAAACCTTGGCATTCCAGCGCCACACAACCAAACTCAACAGCAGACTGTGAATTCCCACCAGAAACAGCAGTACGGATGTACCCATGCGTAAGCTGGACTGGACGCCTAAGGCGCTACTCCAAAATAGACCATTGCAGGCTAGTGCAAAGAAAATACTGGTCATCAAGATCAGCCACTCGACGCTGCATTGTGGTCGCCAATGGCTTAGGTCCTTGAGGTTTGCAGTTCTGAATCGCGGCATCAGACCGAGAGCCTGTTTGAAAGTTCTCATGCTTGGAACCCCGATGAATAGACATCGCCTGAGCCATCAACAAACCAGCGTTGCCAGACCATGAAAAGACCCAAGGCAACGACCCAACAAATCAGGAGCGTCCACAAGTCATGGGAAAGGAAGTGGGCTCCGCGCACCTGCTGGGTCCATCCAAAGATGGCACCTATCATCAAACTTGCAGCCAAGGCCATCCAACGCCAGGCAGGACGAACCATCAAGGTAAAGAAATATAGGCTGACCCATGCATATCCGGCACTTGCATGCCCTGCGGGAAAGCACACACCGCGCGGCATACCGGGCGGGCGTGTTTCAAACAGGCCCACAAACACTCGCGCTCCGCCATAGCGCACCAAGTTCCAGGGGCAATCCATGTTAGTGAACGATTTCAGCGCCGAAACCGTCAGTGCCCCGATCAAGTACGCACAAAAAAGATACAGTAGCGGCCAGCGTAGGTATGCCGAGCATTTGTTGCTACGTTTTTTTCTCCAAGCCCAGATGCACGTTGCTGCAACCGCAATTGCCAGGAAGGTGGAAAGATTCTTCCCACCACGATGCAGCAGGTTGCTGGTTAGCCAGGCATCCCGCAAAGCCCATCGGCTGCCCTGCAAGCGATAGAGATGATCGGCGACCCAGAAGTCCCCACCGCCATCCATCAATAGACTGCTGATGATCAGCGCCGCACCCGCTGGTAGCGCTAAATGAGTGATTAAGAATCGAGGTGCGAATGGTGCGTTGGATAGTGGGGCGTTGCCCAGTAGTCGGGATTCATTGAGGGGCATCGGCATGTGCCTCCTTCGAATGCCACAGCGCATGCGCATCGATACGCACCAGTGCTGACGCTTGCAGCGCATCGATGCGAGCCTGTGCCTCACCGAGGCGTGTCTGGCGCAGGTTTCGCAACGTCAAGAGGTATTCGGCCAAGGGGGCCTCTCCCAGTTCCCAAGCTCGCCGCGTGCGGTTGCTGGCCGTGGTCTGCGCGGCCAGCGCCTGCGCGAATGACTGCCACTGCGTGCGCTTACTTTCAGCTGCCTGCGCGGCTACCCACGCACTTTGCTCCACCGCGCGCCGCACGCCGAGCGCCTCTGCCTCTGCGGCAGCTGCGTTGGCGCTTTCCGTGGCAGCCATTGCACTGCGATAGTCAGCGCCAAATGGCACCGTCAGGACAACGCCAATGACACGTTCCGTCCCACCGCGTTCAGACATCATCCGTACCCCGACTGTGGGGTCGGGCGTGCGGTTGGCGCGAGCTCGCTCGGCCACCTTGGCAAGGCGCGCTGCCTCTCCATCGGCAATGCCGATTTCGACGCTTTGTCGCACAATTCGCGCCAGCCACTCCTGTACCCCGCCCGGCAAAGGATCGGGATCTGGCAGCGTGGATGGCCGCGCGGGAATCTCAATGCCCGGGAACTCGATCACCATCGTTTGTCGTGCTGCCCGTTCTGCGTCGCGCGCAGCGCTAACCTGGGCTGCAAGCATCGCGCGTTCGGCTTGCAGAACGTCGCTGTCCCGCTGCGCTGCATCGCCCAGGGCCACGCGGCGGGCCATTGCTTCCTGCTCACGTCTAAGCAACTTTTCCTGAGCTTGCATCTCGTCGGCTACGACGAAACTGCGCAGCCATCCGGCCCAGACTTCCAACAGTCGCCTTGCCATTTGGTGCTCGGCATCTTCAAGGCGCATATCGGCCACCCTACGGGTGCGGCTGCCGATGTCCCGATCTATACGCGCCTTGTTTGGCAAGCGAACAGCACGGCTGAGCTGGATTTCCCATTCGTTGTAGCGACGCGCTTCGTTGGTCACGTTGCGACGTTGTAGGCCACTACTGAGTTCAAATTCGTGGCTACCGGCTTCAAGGGCGCTTTGCGTGGCGGCCGCCGCGTCCAAGCGAGCGGCTGCGGCATTCACGACCGGCTGGATTTTTATCGCCGCTTCGACTTGCGCCTGCGCAGGCAGCCACGAAAGATCATCGGCGCGCGCTTGCGCGGGATGAAATGTCAAAGCCGCGATAGCCACCATGACGGCACCAGTCGGTAGTACTAGGCTGCATCCTTTGTTTTTACTCGTCATACCAGTCTTCCACTTGCCAACACCGACTCCACCCACCAGCGGACATCGCTAGACGCGATGCGCTGGCGCAGATGCGCCAGGACCTGTTCCAGTTGTTCATATTCGATCAACACCCAAATGACGCGCCGATCCACACGGCCGCGAACCTTCTCGCGAATGGACGCGCGCGCGAAGTCGCCGGTATGCCCTTCGGCGTGCAACAGGGTGAACCCTGGCAGCACCGGGTCGGCCATCAGGGCATCGGTGACGGCGTCTTCGAGCGTGGGTGGAAACACCAGATTCAGGCGCACCAGTTGCGCTTCTTTCAATCCGTTCATGCGTGGACTCCTTGTTGTGAGGAGATGGCCTGGCCGAATCGCCGGTACAGCACCGGCAGCAGGACCAGGGTCAGCGCAGTGGAACTGACCAGTCCGCCAATCACCACGATGGCGAGTGGGCGCTGGATCTCAGAGCCAGGGCCACTGGCCAGCAGCAGGGGCACTAGGCCAAAGGCGGTGATGGAAGCCGTCATCAGCACGGGGCGCAACCGTCGCAGCGAACCTTCGCGCACCACCTGTTCCATGGGCAGGCCTAGCGCGTGCAGGTGGTTGAAGTGCGTCATCAGCACCAATCCGTTGAGCACGGCGATGCCCAGCAGCGCGATGAAGCCGACCGAAGCAGGCACCGACAGGTACTGCCCCGACAGCCACAGCGCCGCCACGCCGCCGACCATGGCAAACGGCACGTTGCCGAGGATGAGCGCGGCCTGCCGCACCGAGCCGAAGGTCATGAACAGCACGAAGAAAATCAGTCCCAGGGCCACCGGCACCACCATGCCAAGGCGGGCCGCTGCGCGTTGCTGGTTCTCGAACTGCCCACCCCATTCGACGCGGTAGCCGGGCGGCAGCGGCACGTCGCGCACCACGGCGGCGCGCGCTTCATCCACGAAGCCGACCAGATCGCGCCCACTCACGCTGGACTGGATCAGCGCGAAGCGCGAGCCGTTCTCGCGCCGCACCAGCACGGGGCCATCAGTGGTGGCGATGCGCGCCAGCGAGGTCAAGGGGATTTCGCCCTGATCGCCACGGGCGAGCTGCAAGTCCTTGAACCGCTCGGCCGATCCGCGCAGCCGGGCATCCCCGCGCACCACGATGGGCGTGCGCCTGTCCGGCTCGATCACCAGCCCGGCCGGCACGCCTTCGAGCTGCGCACGCAGCTCGTCCTGAACCTGCGTCACGGCCAGTCCGGCGCGCCCCGCCGCCTGCGCATCCACCTTCACCTGCAGGTATTCCACGCTGTCGCTGGCCTGGGTGAGCACGTCGCGCGCACCGGGCACTTTCTCGATGCGAGCGGCCATGCGCTGCGCCAGATCGCCCAGCGTTTGCAGATCAGGGCCGAATAGCTTGACGGCCACGTCGCCCCGGCTGCCGGTGAGCATTTCCGAGATGCGCATCTCGATGGGCTGGGTAAAGCCGAATTCCAGGCCGGGGAAGGCATCCATCACCTTGCGTATCTCGGCACTCAACGCGTCCTTGTCGGCTGCATGCCAATCCTTGCGCGGTGCGAGCTGCATGAACAGGTCGGTTTCGTTCAGGCCCATCGGGTCGAGCCCCAGCTCGTCGGAGCCCACCCGCCCGATGCTGTGCCGCACCTCGGGCACCGCCGCACCGATGGCCTTCTGCACTGCCAGGTCAATCTCCAGCGAGCGCTGCAACCCGATGGACGGCGGCTTTTGCAGTTGCAGCAGGATATCGCCCTCGTCCATCGTCGGCATGAACGCCTTGCCCGTGCCGAGGTAGGCCACCACACCCAATGCCAGGGCCGCGATGGCGACCGCCGATGCGCGTAGCGGGTGGTGAAGCGCAGCCTCCAGCAGCGGTTGGTACAGGCGCGTGGCCCAGCGCATCACCCACGGCTCGGTGTGAGCGTGTTCCTTGAGCAGCAGCGAGGCCAGCACCGGCACCAGCGTGAGCGACAGCAGCAGCGAGACGCCCAGGGCGAATACGATGGTCAGCGCCACCGGCACAAACAGTTTGCCTTCCAACCCTTGCAGAGTGAGCAGGGGCATGAAGGTCAGACAGATGATGAGGATGCCCGAGGCCACAGGCATGGCGACCTCGCGCGCCGCGGCGAATATGCGGTGCAGGCGCGGCTGGTGCGCACTGGGCGCGTGCGGGTCGAGCCGACTGACGGCGTTTTCCACCACCACTACGGCAGCGTCCACCAGCATGCCGATGGCGATCGCGAGGCCCCCCAAGCTCATCAGGTTGGCGCTCATGCCGACCAGACGCATCAGCAAGAAGGTGCCCAGTGCCGCCAAAGGCACCATCACCGCCACAACCAGCGCGGCGCGAAGCTCGCCGAGGAACAGAAGCAGCAGGATAACGACCAGTACCGTCGCTTCCAGCAAGGCGCTTTCCACCGTGCCCACGGCGCGCTCGATCAGCGTGCTGCGGTCATAGAACGGCACCACCTTGACGCCGGGCGGCAGGCTGGGAGTCACCTCGTCCAGCCGGGCTCGAATGGCTTTGACCAGCGCCGAGGCATCGGCCCCGCGCAGCGCCACCACGATGCCTTCCACCGCTTCGCCCGCGCCGTCCCGGGTGACGGCGCCATATCGCGTCACGCCTTCGATGCGCACCTGGGCCACGTCGCCCAGGCGAACTGGGGCCGTACCATTGGCCCCCGCGCGCAGGATCAGACGGGATAAATCGTCCAAAGTGTGGATCGCGCCTTCGGCGCGCACGATCAGCGTGTCTTCGCCTGCAGCCAGGCGGCCCGCACCGTCATTGCGGTTGTTGCGGCCGATCGCCGTGATGACATCAGAGAAGCTGAGGCCCGCAGCGGAAAGCCGTGCGCGATCCGGCACCACAGCAAAGCTCTTGGCTTCTCCACCCAGCACGTTGACATCAGCAACACCGGGCAGCGTGCGCAGGGCCGGGCGCAGCGTCCAGTCCAGTAGGGCGCGGCGCTCGCTCAACGTGAGGCCACCGCCTTCGATGGTGAACATGAACACGTCCGACAGCGGTGTCGAAATCGGCGCCAGCCCGCCGCTGACGCCTTCGGGCAGGCTGCCCGAAACGCCGGCATAGCGTTCAGCCACCTGCTGACGCGCCCAGTAGATGTCGCTGCCTTCGGCAAAGTCCAGCGTGATGTCGGCTATGGCGTACTTGGCCGTGGAGCGCAGCATCACGCCCCGCGGCACACCGAGCAACTCCATCTCCAGCGGCGTGATCACGCGCGACTCCACCTCCTCGGGCGTCATGCCAGGGGCCTTGATAATCAGCTTGACCTGCGTGGGGGAAATATCCGGATAGGCGTCGATCGGCAATTGCAGGAAGGCCGCCAGGCCCGCACCCGCCAAAGCCAGCACGCCAAGCAGTACCAGCGCACGTTGGCGCAGGGAAAATTCAATCAGACGGGACAACATGCGTGGTCGCCCCTCATTGCAATGGAATCATGGATTTAAGCAGTGCCGTACCGCGCACGACGACCTGCATGCCTGCCGCAAGCGGCGCAGTGTCTGGCGAGACGGCACGCACGGCGCTTGACGCCTCTGATTCGTCTTGCCCCAGCAGTCGCACCGGAACAGCGCGGACGCGTAGGTCGCCGTGCTTGTCTTGCGATGACGGCTCAGCAACGTAGACCACGTGGGCGCTGCCCGCTGGCAGCAGTGCGGACGATGGCACGCTCAAGGTGCCCTGCGGTGCTGGCAGCAACAGCGCGACACTGATCTGCTGCCCGGCCGCATAGCGGTCTGCCCCTGCCTGATCTGCATCGACGCGGGCACGTACCCGCAGGCTCTGACTACTGAGGTCAGTGTCGCCACCAACAGCCGTCACGCGAGCGATCGTGCCATCGGGAAGACGCACTTCCAAGCCTGGGTGGAGATCCGAGCGCCAGCGCAGCGGAACCGCGACGCTGACATCCAGCGGGCCAGGCTGAGCCACTATGAAGGCGATGTCGAGCGGCGCGACCGCCTGCCCGAGGCTCAGGTGACGACGCATCACCCGCCCGGACAAAGGCGCCAGCAATTCATACTCGCCGGCCTGCCCGCCGCTAACGGGTCGAAGCCGTGCGAGGGCGCCATTGGCCTCTTGCAACGTACTTTGCGCAGCCGCCGCGCGCGCCTGGGTTTGCTCGTTGCGCGTGGCTGGGATGATGCCCTCGGCCAAGAGCGTGGCATCGCGCCGGGCCTGCGCCGTAGCCACCGCCGCTTCGGTGCGGGCACGCGCCAGATCAGCCTGAGACGCCAGAACGTCCTTGCTCTGGATGCGCGCCAGTGCCTGACCTTGGCGCACTGCGGCGCCTTCATCGACCAGAACGCGCGTCACCACACCGCCATATGGCGCCACGACCTGCGCGCTAGCCGAGAGTGGTGCCACCGTCTGCGCGGGTAAGCTATCCAGCGGTATCACTGCAGCATCCTTGACGAGTGCGGTTTCCACACCCTGCGCGCGAAGCTGAGTGGCATTGAGGTGAACGCCGCCAGCGTTCAGTTGGGCGACAGCTTCGCTCGCGTCTTTATCGGCTACGGTTGTCTGCTGGGTTGCCCAAGCCCACCAGCCGTACCCTACGGCAGCCAGAACTGCCACACCGACGGCGGACAGGGCCAAGGTCTTGGTTCGGCTGGAGGTGCCCGCCGCTTTCAAGGTCGGGAAGCTCATGCTTGTGCCGCCCCAAATGACGTAGAGCAGAGTAGAGAGCACACAGCGCGAATTGAAAATTCGTCGCATATGAAGCGGTGCGCGAGGTTAATGAGGCGAAACATGCGGTCGATCTCTTGTAAAGATCAGCTCATGTTCTTCGGTGAAGCTTTGAGAAAGCTTTGGAGAAAGCGAAATTTTCTCTGTACGATCTATTCAGAAAAAAACCGCTTGTCTTGAGCCACAAGCTGCCGGTAAGTTGACTTCTCAGTCACTTGATCCGATAGCCAGGATAGCCAGCGGTTCGCTTTTTTGCCATCTCAAACATCGGGGCCATGCGCCATGGACATCAAGAATTCCGAATACCGTTTCAGTCCCTTGGTCATAGGCTTGCACTGGCTGACCGTGATTCTCATCATTGCGGTCTATGCGAGCATGGAATTGCGCGGACTGGCACCCAAGGGAGCCTTGAGAGACGCCATGAAGTCCTTGCACTACCTGCTGGGCCTCAGCGTTCTGGTGATCGTCGTGATCCGTATCGGGGTGCGCATCCAGGCGGGCGTGAAGCCCGCGATCCAACCACCCATGCCACGCTGGCAGGCCACGCTCGCCGATGGCATGCACTATGCGCTCTACAGCTTCATGCTCGCCATGCCGCTGCTCGGATGGCTCACCTTGAGTGCGGCGGGCAAGCCGATTGTTCTGTTTGGCTTGCCCGTTCCCTCTCTGATCGGCACCGACGTTGCTTTGTCGCGCCAACTCAAGGATGTCCATGAGGCGCTGGCGACATTGGGCTATGTCTTGATCGGATTGCATGCGATGGCGGCGCTGTTGCACCACTACGTCATGCGTGACAACACAGTGGTTCGCATGCTTCCCGGTCGACGCCCCTGACCTACTGGCCTCAGGCTGCTTTACATGAATTCGAATCTCCAATGACCAAATTTCACCACCGCGCCCACCCTGAAAGTCACCGCACTGAACATATCGGATGGCTGCGCGCCGCTGTTCTGGGTGCCAATGACGGCATCATTTCCACGGCCAGCCTAGTTGCAGGCGTGGCTGCTGCCCATGCAAGCCATGCCAGCATCATGACCACGGCCATCGCGGGGTTGGTAGCCGGCGCCATGTCCATGGCTGCAGGCGAGTTCGTGTCGGTCTATTCACAAGCTGATACGGAAAAGGCAGATCTGGCACGGGAACAAGATGAACTGAACCGTAGTCCGCATGCAGAGCATCGGGAACTGGCCGCCATCTACGTCCGGCGTGGCCTGGATCATCGGCTCGCGGATCAAGTCGCCACGCAGTTGATGGCACATGATGCGCTGGGCGCGCACGCGCGCGATGAACTGGGCATTTCTGAAACGCTGAGCGCTCGCCCGCTGCAAGCTGCAATGGCGTCCGCCGGGAGCTTCGCCGTGGGCGCGGCCATGCCGCTGGCTGTGGTTCTGCTGGCGCCAGAGCAGAGCCTGCTCTATTGGATCGTCGCGACGGCGATTGTCTTCCTGGCCCTGCTCGGCGCTGCGGCTGCTGCCGTGGGTGGTACGCCGCTCTTCAAAAGTGCGCTGCGCGTCGCGTTCTGGGGCACATTTGCCATGGCGGTGACAGCGGGCGTGGGAGCCATGTTCGGCACTGCGGTGTAGATCTGCGTCAATCTCAGAGCAGCGGTGGCCAAGGGCCAAGCCGCGCGGACAGCCGACCGTTGTCCAGTGAGAACGCCAGCGGCAGGTCTATGGCATGCGCGAGAGCCAGGGCCAGCGCCAGTCCCAGTCCAGCGTGATGCGCCGTGCCGCCTTCGGAATCCTTGCGCCAGAAGCGAAGGCCGAATTGATCTAGATCGGATGCCTGCAAATTGGGAGCTGTGTTAACGATGGTTAACATCCAGCCGGATGCCTCGAGCTCCAACCTACATTGAATGTCGTCGCCTTCGGGCGCGTATTCAATGGCATTGCGCAAGAGGTTGGAGAGGATGCGTTCGATCACGCCCTGATCACTTTGCACCCATGCTGATTCAGGCAAAGTCACGCGGATGGGTGACTTGGGTGCCATTTTCTGGACGTTGAGTCCCGCCAGTAACTCTTGCAGCAAAGCTGTCAGATCCAGAGGATCCAGCGCCAGTGTGTGTTGGCCGGACTCAAGACGCGCCAACAACAGCAGAGTGTCCACACTGCGCTGCATGCGTGAACTGGCCTGGATCATTGCATTCAGGGCGCGCTGGATTCGGGCCGGGTCGGCATCGATCAAAGCGCTTTCTGCGCTGATGCGGATTTCCGCCAGGGGCGTGCGCAACTCGTGGGCCACATCGCGGGAGAAGCGGCGCTCGCGGACAATGGCCGCATACAGGTGATGCAAGCCCTGATTGAAGGCTTCGGCAAACGGACGCAGTTCACGGGGAAAGTCCGCTCCGATCCGCGCAATCGGCCGATCCGAACGCAGATCGGCCAGTTGCTCGCCGACCCGCTCCAGCATGACAACGATATGCCGAACCATGAGCAGCGCCAGGCCCGTCGCTAGCAGCGTTGCCAGCACAATACCGCCCAAGAGCGCAAAGTGGATGCGCCGCTCGGTTTGATCCCAATCCCGGCGTTCTGTTGCGACGACTAATAGCTGAGACCTCTCTCCAGTTACCGACACGCGCGTCGCCAGCGCGCGGCCCGCGTGGCCATCCGGAAGTGTCACGTCGTAATAGCGCGGGGTGCCTTGCTCCACCGGGCCAAGCGATAGCTCGGCGCCTGCACTGCTGGGAGACCGTAGCAAGGCCCGGTGGGTCTGTGAATCGAAGACCGTGAAGAACTCGGTATGCCCGCTATGCTCATATTCCGGCATGAGGCTTTCGAGCTTTCTCGCATCCAACTCCTGCAGCACGCGCCCCACCGCCGCTGATCGTTGCATCAGGGTGGTATCCATCCGTCGATAGATTTCGTGGTCAATCCAGTAGTCGAGGACGGGAAACAGGATCGCGAAGGTTCCTCCAATGCAGATCACCAAGCTGGCAGCCAGCCGCCGCTGCAAGGACCAGGATCCGCCTTGACTCGCATCAGAAAGGGCTTCGGAATCGGGACGTACCATCGTTCAGGGCAGGATGTAGCCGAAGCCACGGCGTGTCACGATCAGTTCATCCAGGCCGCACTGGGCAAGCTTGGTTCGCAAGGTGCTGACGATCACCTCTACCACTTTGTCCGATGCATCGCTGCGGCTGTCGTACAAATGTTCAAAAATCTGCGAGCGCGACAGCGTGGCGCCGCGCCGACGCAGCAGCAAGTCGAGCAGTCCATACTCCTTCGGCGTGAGCCCAAGATCAATGCACTTGAACCTCGCGATGCGCGAGCGCGGATCGACCTCCAGATCGCCGTGGCGCAGAACTGGAACGTCCCGTTGCGGCGGACGCCGTACTAGCGCCCGCAGGCGAGCCAGCAGTTCGGCTAGCTCGAAGGGTTTTGTCAGGTAGTCATCGGCACCCGCATCCAAGGCCCGCACCCGGTCGTCGAGCAGTTCGCGCGCGGAGAGCACCAACACCGGTGCGGCATGGGCCTCCCGGCCCAATGCGCGCAACACGCCAAAGCCGTCCAGCCGGGGCAGCATCAAGTCCAGAATGATGGCGTCGTACCGGTAGCTGGCAAGAAACTTCAGCGCGGACACGCCATCGGCTGCTGTATCGCAGGCATAGCCTTCCGACTGAAGGCTCTGGCTCAGGGCTTCGGCCAGCGTTTGCGAGTCTTCCACGATCAATACGCGCATGTGCTTTCTTCCGTTCAGCGCATCTCGAAAAGCTCTTGGTGGAACGCCTCCGGCTCGAGCCCCTGGGCCAGCAGGTCGGCGCGCAACGCGCGGCCGAAGGCCGTGGGGCCGCAGAACCAGACGCTGGCGTCTTTCCAACCCGGCACCATGGCACGCAGGCGTTCACCCGTCAGGCGACCGTTCTGCTTGTCGATGAGCAGGTGCAGCACAACGCCGGCCGCCTGGCTGTCGGCGCGCAGTTTCTCGATGGCCTGCGGATCAACGTCGCTCGTAGGATGAAACAAATCGACCGGGCGTGCGTCTTGGCCTTTATGCTGCGCCAAATACTTCATGCGCGCAATGAATGGCGTGATACCGATGCCGGCGCCGATCCAGATCTGGCGGGCCTTCTCGTCGTCGAAAGTGAAGCAGCCGTAAGGCCCCTCGACCGTTACCTGGTCGCCTACCCGTAGGCGCTCAGGCAGCCGGCGGGTGTGGTCGCCCAGCGCCTTGGTGATGAAGGTAATGCGCCGGTCTTCCGGCACCCAGGCTGAGGCTAGCGTGTAGGGGTGCGGGCCTTCTTTCGGGTTGGACATGGCGAAGGCAAACTGTCCGGGCCGGTGGCCGGGCCAGCCCGGGTCCATCCGCAGGGTGGTTTCCAGCACGTTCAGCGCAGGGTAGGTCTGCAGCGATTCGATGACACCGTGCGCGGTGCGCTGCGCACCGACTCGGCCCAGCAGCACCCACACCGCCGATACCGTGCCGCTCGCCAGCAGCATAGCCAAAGCCCAGCCCACGGGCTGGGCCCAGTAGGAGAACTGCACCAACACCAAGGTGTGGAAGGCCAGCACCAAGTAGATCGCTGCCATCCAGTGGTGCGTCTTGGCGAACAGCCGGTAGGGAAAGCGCTTAACCAAAGCCAGCACCAGTAGCACGGCGACGGCGTAGAAGGCCCATTCGCCCAAGTCCTCGGCCAGTCCACGCCAGCCACGCAGCGCCGATTCAATGGAGCCCATTGAATCGGCCGTTGCGCGGGGCTTGCGCGCGGGGCGCGTCAGCCAGCCCCAGCCTACGGCCCATTTAGTACCCTGCGCCCACAGCCAGTGTACTGTTGCAGCGGTCAGAGCAGCGATGCCGAGCCACTTGTGCAGGCGGTATATCTTGTCCAGTCCGTTCAAGCTGGGCTCCAGCCACGCCGGGCGCGTGGCCAACATCATCGCCACGGACATCGCGCCGATGGCCAGTACGCCGCTGTATTGAATCCATACCGTTCGCAGGGCGAAGTAGTTGGACTGTGCAGGCCAGAGCGTATCGGTAAAAAGCCATAAAGCGCTCAATGCCAGCGCAAAAAACCAGAACGTCCAAATTATTCTCTTCATCGTGGATTTGCCCCAAATTCTGCGGAAGGCGCATGCGGCACTGGTCGGAAACCATCAATCCATATACGCGATAGCGTGCCTTTGAATGTGGCCGTGTATCCGAAATTACAGATAATTCTAATTTTGGCATCCCAACCTTTGGTAACGCTTTGGATTGATCACCCATCTATGGATAAAATCTAATTTTGCCCACCGGCTTGTGGCTTTACCTTGACTCAAGAAATGGTTGGCCCCCGATGCCGCCCAATCTCCCAGGACGCCCCGCCGCCGCGAACCGTCGCGGAAAGCTGCTGCCCCAATCGCTGTTCGATCACCGGCTTCCACGGCACCAGCGAGAAGCCCATGCCGTCATCAAGCATCGCGTAGCGCCCGCTGGCGAGCATGACGCTGCGCCGGTAGATGCCGGCCACGCGCTGCCCGTCGGCCACGGGCCGATGCTCCAGGCCCGTTTCGCCTGCAATGTCCTTCGCGGCCTGCGCCAGCTCCCGGTTGCGCAGCGTGCCCAGCAGGTTGCGCGCCAGGATCACGCGCTGCCCGCGCCGCTCGGCCAACCCCTGTTCGGCCAGGAAGTCGGTGCGCTGCTGCATGGCCTGTTTGGCCTCGCCGCCAAAGCCCAGGTCGCCCAGGCCCGTGCCGCCGCCGATCAACTGCTGGTCGAGCCAGGTGGCCCCGATAACGCGGGCCTGCCGCTCGATGGGCAGGTGCGATTTCAACTCGACGGCAACGCCGCCTAGGCGCTGCGCGTCGTAGCGGCGGCCCTGTTCGGCCAGGTCGTCCGGCACCTTCCAAAATCCCTCGGCCACGCGCTCCACGATGCCGGCGCGGCGCAGGGCTTCGAGCCGGCGGACGTGGGCCGCGACGACTTCCTGCGGATCGCGGCCCGGTCCGGCCTGACCCTGCGCGATGGCTAGGTGGAGGTCGGTGCGGTACAGCCCATCGCTCGCCAGCGCGGCGATGTTCTTGTCGGCCGCGCGCACGGCGACCGATCCCTTCACCTCCACCACGGCGCCGGCGGGATAGTTCGCCAGCTCGTCGCGGGCGTTGAGCGCGACGTAGTGGGCCTTGCCGTCCACCCCGTCGATGACCAGATAGCCCCGGTCGCGCAGTTCGTCGGCCAGCCCCTTTGCGGCGACGCGGCCGAGGATGGTTCGGCCGTCGTCGCCCGGCTCGAATACCGCCAGCTCGCGCGGCTCGCCGCGCATGGCCCGCTGCATGGTGCGGATGATGTCGCCGCGCTCGCCCAGGGCGCGCAGGGTCTTTTCGGCGTCGGCATGGACGGCCCAGGTGCCCGGCTGCATTTCGTCGGCCAGGCCCAGGCGCTGCAAGCGTTGCAGCCGGCCGATCAACAGCAGGCGCTGGCGTTGCAACCTCGGTTCGTTGAGCCGTTCGACATGCACCAGGCCATCGTCGCCCAGCTCGCGCTTGAGCGTGCGATCCAGGCTCGTCCACCGCTCTTGTTCCACTTCGCGCTGCAAGGTCTGTTGGATCTCCAGCTCGGTGCGCGGCCCCAGCCATTCGGTCGCCAGTTCGGCGGCCCGATGGCGGAAGCCATCGGCGATGTAGTCGCCCGCGATGATGAGGTCTTTGCTGGTGTCGTCGCGCCCGCGCACGACGATGTGCGTATGCGGGTTGTCGGTGTTCCAGTGGTTGACGGCCACCCAATCGAGGCCCGTGCCCAGGTCGGCCTCCATGCGGCCCATGAGGTGCCGCGTGTAGGTGCGCAGGTCTTTGAGTTCCGCGCCATCCTCGGGCGAGAGGATGAAGCGGAAATGATGCCGGTCCTCGGCGCAGCGTTCCTTGAAGGCATCGAGGTCGGCGGCATCGGTCTGCGGCCCGTAGGCTTGGCCCGGCTCTCCGTCGCGGCCCACGCCATCGCGCTCGATGTAGCGCAGGTGCTTGGCGAGCGACTGCGGGCTGGCCCGCTGCTGGTTGACCAGCAAGGTCTTGATGGTGACGCGCCGCGATAGGGACGTCAGCTTCGCGCCCGCGAAGCGCGCCGCTGTGTGACCGCGCCCCAGGCGCGAACCGGGACGCTGGCCGGTTCCAGCGCCCTTGCCAGCTCCTCCAGGGCTGCGCACGGAGGACTTGCCGCTGCTGGCCTTGCCGGCCTGTTTGAGTACCTTGGAAACGAAGCCCTGGCCCCGGTGCTTCGGGGCGCTGGGACGGATGCGGAAATCATCGTCGCGGCGGTCGGTCATGGTTGTCTCCCCGGGAAGTTGAGGCGTGTCCGGTCGTGCGAAGCACTCGGACACGCCTGCATTGGCGCGGGCCTCGCGCCACAGGCAGCACGGCGGCGAAGCCGCGCCGTGCTGCGCCAACCCCACGTGCAGACTGGCTTTCGACGCGGCCCGGTGCCGCGTCCTTTTGTCTTGCCTTCCGCCTTTGCCCCTCGCTGGCGCTCCGGGCAGCGGCGGCCCGGCGGCGCTGCTGCGTGAGCAGCCAGCGCGCCGGCGAACGCGCGAACAGATGTGATGAGGGCCACAGGCCGGGCGCGTTCGAGGCAAGACGCCTGCACATGGAAAGGCAGCGCCGGATGTTGCGCGGGGTGCAGCGCGGATGCGCTCGCACTGCACGCGCGACGACACAGCAACGGCCCACAGCACGGCACGCCCGATGGCACGATGAGATGCACGGCAACGTGCAGCGAATCGGCGGCCATCATGGCCGAGACTCCAACCAGACCGGATGCGCGACGCCGATCACGGCGGATGCGCTGACCGGCCCGAAATACCGGCTATCGAACGACGCCGGGTTGGTCACGCTCAAGAGGAACAGTTCGCCAGGCCGAAGCTGGCGGCACTGCCTCCATGAGGGCAGCGGACGGCCCAGCCGGTCGGTGGGTAGGACGGCGGCCACCGGCACGCCGTCGATCCAGACCAGCGCATCGAACACGCACACCGATTGCGGCGCGACCGCGCCCACGCGCTTGAGCAACGGCACGCGCGCAGGCAGGTAGCGGCGCTGCGCAGCCAGCGCGGCGGTGTCCGCCGGCAACGTGGTCAGGACGATGCTGCCAACGGACAAAGGCCGGAGCAGCGAGCCGGTGTGCTGGTGGAGCGGCTCCACGTGATACCAGCCGACCGCCACGCTGTCGGATGGGTTGTAGATCAGGCGCGGCATCGGTTGCACGAAGGACGCCCAGGCCAGCGCAGCGAGGCCGCAGGCGGACAGGCCCGCCAGCACGAGGCGAGCGCGCAAACGTGCGCGGGGCGAGCGAGGACGCGGCGCGGTGCCGGCAGTCGAAACGGCGGTCATGGCAACCCCCTCCCGATGAGCCAAGCGGCGTGCCGCTCGGCGGTGTATTCGGGCAGCGGCAGGCGCGCAGCGAGCCGGTTGGCGAGCGTGCGCCAGTACGCGGGCGAAACGGCGACGGGCGCGATGCCCATCGCCTCGATGGCGTCGATGCGTTCCAGCACGGCGCGCACTGCGTTCTCGCCCTCGGCGTGCAGCAGCAGGCGCGCGCCCGGCTGTACGCCGGGGATGCGCTGTGCCGCATCGAGCGGCATGCAAGTCTGCATGACCATGAGCTGCCAGCGGATCGTGCCGTAATCGTTGGCTTGCCAGCGAACACGGCACAGAACCGCGTTCGGCAGGAACACGGCGCAGCGGCGCCAGCGGTCAAGTTGGTAAGTGCGCGCGGGTTCACCGAAGCGCAGATAGAGCTTGAAACGGGCTTCGATGTAGGCCAGCGCCACGCGCGTCAGCGGCGCGCTGGCAGGCTGGACGGTGGTAGGTGCTGCGAGCGCAGCCGTGGCCGTGCCAGCGGCAGGCAAAGCGGATGCAGTCATGGTGTGTGCTCCTTGCGGTGCTCTGGAAACTCCCGCTCCAGCAGGCTGCGCAGCAGGTCGGCCACGGTCACGCCTTGCGTGAAGGCCGATACCTTGATGCGCGAGCGCATCGCGGGCGTGATGTCGAGCGTCAGGCGAGCCGTGTAGAGGTCTACCTTGCCCAGCGCATCCGCGTCGCCCTGGCGAATCCACGCCTCTGCGTGCGGATTCGCCGGCGGGCGCGCGCCGATGCCGACGCGCTTGGCCGGGCGTTTGCTGTTCGGTGGCGGCTTTGCTGTCATGGCGTCCACCACAGCAGTTCGTCCACCAGGGCTGTGATTTCGCGGGCGGCGGCGCTGTCCGGCGCCGTCTCGCGTGCAAGCCGGCCAGCAGCCACGCTGTCGGCGAAGACGATGCGTTGATGCACTTCCGAGCGCAGCGCGGGAAGCGGCTGGTCTGCGAGCGCCTGGCGCGCTTCGCGCCCGATCACGGTGGTACTGACGCGCCGATTGATGACGAAGGCCGCGCGTAGCGCAGGCCGAAACACCTGCGCCTCGCGAATCAGCGCGACCATCTCGGCGCTGGCCCACAGGTCATAGGGACTGGGCTGCACCGGGATCAGCACGCGCTCGGCCGCCAGCAGCGCGGAGCGCGCCAAGGCGGCAATGCGCGGCGGGCCGTCGATGACGACGTGATCGGCCCGTCTGGCGAGTTCCGGCGCTTCCTGATGCAGCGTTTCGCGGGCGAGGCCCACGGCACTGAACAACCGTGGCAAGCCTTGCTGGCTTCGGCGCTGCGTCCAGTCCAGCGATGAACCCTGCGGGTCGGCGTCCAGCAGCACGACGTGCTGCCCGCGCATCGCCAACTCGCCGGCGATGTGCGTGGCGAGCGTGGTCTTGCCCACGCCGCCCTTCTGGTTGAGCAGCGCGACGATCATGGCCTGGCCCTCCATGCTGGAAAGCCCGGCTGTTGCCGCTGCGTTTGCGGCCGCGTGGTGGTTGTCCACCGCAGCGGCGTTTCCCTACTAAAAGTTAGAGAGATTAAGTTAGGGAAGTTAGAGGGCAAGGAAACCCAGTGCTGGCGCGGGTTTGCGGCCGATCGGCACGCCTGATAGCACGATAGTTCCACGCCTGATAGCACGATACCCCGCACGCCTGATAGCACGACACCATCCACAGGATTTTCCGAAGTTATCCCCGTGCCGTATGCGGCACGGGCCGGAAGGTCAGCAGCTCCATGCCGTTGTCCGGCATCCGCTCGATGCCTAGGACGTAGCCGGGCAGCGACTGCCGTGCGACCAGCGAGCGCAGATCGCAGGCGAAGTCGTAGGGCTTCGCGGTGCTGCCGGACTTCTGGTGCAGGTAGCGGAAGTCGAATTGCCAGCCGTATTCCTGCTTGCCGCCGTGCTTGCGTACCAGTCGATACAGCCACCGCTCGATGCCGCCCGTGAGCCGGAAGTACGCCGGGTCGATGGTCAGCGCCAGGGCGGCGTCGAGCACGCCGGCATAGAACCAGTCCGGCAGGATCAGTTCGATGCCCAGCGGCGTGCCACTGGCATCGGCCAGTTCCTTCCATTCGTTGATCCACGAAAACCGATGCAAGCGTCGCCCGGTCGTCTCGCGGATGGACGTGGCCACGGTGGTCGATTGCAGCCGATCCAAGGCCGCTTTGAGGCGCTGGTAGTCGCGCAGTGACTTGCCGCGCCCGATGAAGCGCAGGATCTCGTAGGGAGTGGCGCGCATCAGCCGCGAGGGGCGCAGGCCCGCATCCTTCGCCTCCACGATCTGCGAGGCCGCCCAGATCAGCACGTCCGCATCCCAAATCGTGGCGATGCCGTGCTCGGCCGTGCCTTCCACGCGGATCGTCACGTTGCCCGCGCGGAAGTCGATGGGCTTGACCCGCTTGGACTTGCCGAGCGAGAAGAACGGATAGGCCATCAAGTCCTGGCTGTCGCGCGGTGCCATGTCGCCGGGCAAGGCGCGGAACAGGTCGAGCTGTTCGCGCTCCTGCAACGGCCGCTGCCGGGACGGCAGCGCGGTGCTGGACATGGCGATGGCCTGCCGCGCGCCGCCGATCAGCGCGCACGGCTGTCGGCCGAGTGGTGCTCGGCGTATTCGGGATCGGAGGTCGTCTCGAAGCTGCGGTCGGCAGCCCAGGCATCGAGGTCGGCCACGGCGTACATGACGCGCCGGCCGAACTTGCGAAAGCGCGGGCCGCCGCCGATCACGCGCTGCTTTTCCAGCGTGCGCGGCGACAGGCGCAAGTATTCGGCGGCTTCGTCGTTGGTGAGATAGCGTTGGGGCTGCGCGGCAGCGGTCGAGACAGTGGCGGCAGGCCGCAAGGGAGCAGGACGCATGGTGAGAACCTCCATCGGTTGCAGAGCTCCGGCCACACAGCGCAACCGGATGGAGGCAGTCTCAGAAAATGAAGCTCTCTTGCTCAGGGTCGTTTTGCGTGGTCTTCAAAACGACCCTTCTCAAGCGGCGCAAGCTGTGCTAGGCGGCGATAGCCGCCGCGCATCAGCGCATCGCCGCGCCGCACCAGGCGGCGCACCTTGGAGCGCAGGCCGCCGTCGCTGTACCAATCGGCCACGGCGTCCACGCCGAACAGCCCTTCGCCAACCTCGCGCAAGGACGCACCGGCCAGGGTTGCATCGAGCGCCTGCAAGGTATGCAGCTCCAGCAGCGCGGCAGGAGGCGGCCTGGGCATGGCATGGGCCAGAGCGGCATTCGGCACGGGCGCATGGCCACGGGCAGGCGCGGCAGCGCCGCCGCCACCACTTCCGCGATAGGCATGGGCGACCGCCATGCCATCTTCCAGTCCGGGAGCAAGCGCGAAGCGCGCGCAATGGCCGGGGCTGCGCGCGATCAGCGCCAGACCCTTGCCGTCGTGCAGCAGTTGCTTGTGTCCGGGTATGCGCCAGAACGCGAAGACGGCCGCATCCGGCGGTGGATCGGCATCGGGATGGAGCTGCACCACGGCCGCATGACCGGGCAGCCAGGCTGGATGCGCGTCGCGCGCATCCAGCGCCGGGTCTTCCAGCAGGCGCAAGCCCCAGCGATGCGCCGCCTGCTGTGCGGCCTGCTGTGCGGCCTGCGTCCGGCGATGGTGGCGCAGCCAGTCGAGCCGGTAGTCGGGATGCCTGCGCAGGTACTCCCAGGCCAGCGCAAGCGCATCCAGCCACAGGATGTAGAGGTAGGCGGCAGTGGGATACCAGTGCGCAACATGATGAGACTGGATCATGGCGAAAGCTCCTGTCGAACCGCAGGAACGCCGCCACGGGCAGATCAAAACGGAGCTACCGCATCCAGATCAAAACCATCATTTGCATCAATTCAAAGCTGTAACATGCGGTGTCAAGACCAATTGGCTCCGGTGTATTGCGAATCCCGTCCGAATGCGACGGCCGCCTGACCTCAAAACGTCCTGCGGCATAAAGCACCGTGCCCGAACCCGCATCAGAGATCGTGACTGATTCGGTCATGCCAGCACGGTTTTGGTGCAAGAGTGCGAATTCAGACCGGACAGGTCTGGAGTAAGACGGAAATAGTCTCAATACGCCTCGCTTGGCCGCAGGGCGAATCGCTCAATCGAGGACGGAACCGTTCTCCTGGGCCAGCCGCAGATATTCCGACAGCGGGCGTGCCGCCTGGAAATACCGATCACGCATCACGGGCTGCTTGCGCGGCCCGACGATGGACTCCAGATCGGACAGCTTCACGGTGCCCAGCTCAGGCATACCGATCCCCAGGTCGATCAGGCCGAAGGCCGTATCGGCATCAACGGGATCGAGCGCGGTCAGCAGCCAGATGGCGTGCGCGTCGGGGGTGAACAGCCGCACGACGGGTAGCGGGTCGATGGCCTCGCCACCGGCACGGGCCCGGCCGTGGGCCAGCAACTGCCTGCGCTCGTCCTCGGTGATGAGTCGATTCATGGGCGGCCCCTTCTTGGAACAAATCCGCCGAAACGTGAAAACGTAAAGCCATCTCGGCGGATTTGGAGATATGCACGGATGCGGCTTTGCGCTTTTGTGGGAAGCCGCAAAGGCGGATTTCCGTAAAAACGTAGAACCACAAAAAAGGATTGAATCGTATGAATGAGTTAAAGATAACGTGGTTTTAATTGTGCTGCGAATTGACGCTTCTGTCTATGCAGAAGCGAACCGTCCAGCGCGGCCGACCGGCCGGCTCCACCACCCATGACGCCGAGTTGGCTCACGCCTTCGGCGCGGCGGTGCGTGCGCTGCGGATGGAGCGCGGCATCGCGCAAGAATCGCTGGCGCACCAGGCCGGCATCGAGCGCTCCCACATGGGCAAGATCGAGCGCGGCGAGCACATGCCCACGCTGGCGATCATCTTCAAGATCGCCGGTGCGCTCGAATGCAGCACGGCCGTGCTGATGAGCGAGGCTGAAAGCCAGCTCGCAGCAGCGGCCCAGCCGTAGGCGATGGCCGGCCGATCCAGCACTATCTTGACGAAGACTGAAGATCAATGACATTGCTCCAGAACGATCCCATTACCCAACTGGCGTTTTCCGTATACGAGAACAAAGGCGTCTTCGCTGTTCTACTGGGGTCGGGCCTGTCTCGCTCCGCAGAAATTCCTACAGGCTGGGAAATCACTCTGGACTTGGTGCGCCGCGTAGCCGAGGCTCAAGGTGCTCCAGAGCAATCTGACTGGGCGAAGTGGTATCGCGAAAGGACAGGCCAGGAACCGAACTATTCCGTGTTGCTGGAGGAGATCGCCAGCTCACCGGATGAACGCAGGGCGATCCTGCATCGCTACATCGAGCCGGATGAACAGGATCGCGAGGAAGGTCGGAAGACGCCAACCAAAGCACACCACGCCATTGCACAGTTGGTTCGAGCCGGTTATGTGCGGGTCATCGTCACCACCAATTTCGACCGGCTCATGGAGAACGCCCTGCGGGAACAGGGGATCGAGCCGACGGTCGTGGCCTCTGCGGACGCGCTCGCGGGCGCCGAACCTTTGACCCACAGCCACTGCTATGTGCTCAAGCTGCATGGCGACTACAAGGACGCCCGTATCCTGAACACCGATCAGGAACTGAGCGCCTATCCCGATGGCTACAACCGGCTGCTGGATCGCATCTTTGATGAGCATGGTCTGATCATCTGCGGCTGGTCAGGCGAGTGGGATCATGCCTTGCGTGCAGCCTTCCTTCGCGCACCCAACCGGCGCTATCCGGTCTATTGGGCGGCGCGCGGAACGCTGGGATCGGGCGCACAAGAGTTGGCGACACACAGGGCCGCAAGGGCCATTCCGATCACTGGTGCCGATGAGTTCTTCCAAACTCTTCAGCAGCGAGTCGAGACCCTTGAGAAAAGCCAGCGTCAGAACCCTTTGAGCGTGGAACTGCTGGTCAGCAGCGCCAAACGCTATCTCGCCAAGCCTGAGCATCGCATTCAGTTGGATGAGCTTTTCGCGCAGGAGACTGATCGGCTACTCGCCCAATTGGACGGTGACATGTTTTCCGTGCAGGGACAGTGGAGCCCGGAGAGCTTCCGCGCAAGAATCCGGCTGTATGAGTCCATGACCGAGCCGCTGGCCCGCATGGCGGGCGTTCTCGGGCGATGGGGCGACGGCAAGGACTTTGACGTGGTGTTGGACGTGCTTCGCAGCCTGTACCACCACGCTGGCAAGATCGGCAACGGCCTGACTGCGTGGCTGAATCTCCGCGCCTATCCCGCCGTTCTGATCTTCACGGCCTATGGGATCGGGCTAACCAAAGCTGCGCGATGGGACACGCTGCTCAAGCTGTTTTCGTCCGCGCTGGCCACGGAACATCGCGAACCGCAGCGGATTGTCTCGACACTGTTCCTCTGGTCGTGGGCAGGCGGCGAACAACAACTCTGGCAACAGCTCGAAGATATGGATCGTCGCAAGACTCCGCTGAGCGATCATCTTCTGGAAGTGATGACGCATTGGCGCAAGAGCTTCACAGGTGCCGATGCAAATTTCGAACTGCTGTTCGAGCGCTTCGAGGTGATGGGGTCGCTTGCTGCGTTCCATGAGAACGATGAGGCACAGTTGGAGAAAGCCATCGAGGCATCAGCGGCGCGCAATGATGTGCTTGCCTGGATGCCAGTTGGCCGATCCGGCTGGCACAGCGCCGGGGCACGAACGCTGCTTCAAGAGCTTGAGGATGAGTCTCGGATCGCTGAGCTTTTGAAGGCAGGCTACGCCAAGGGAAGCCGCCGCTTTCTTCAACTCTTCGTCGAAAACTTCAAGCTGTACGCCCGGCGTATGGGCTGGTAACGCATTTGCTGTGCTGAAGCGCCCCGCCGCATGGCGGGGCACGGTGGCGGTCACGCCGCCTGGGGCTTGCTGCGCGACCAGATCAGGTCGTGCGTGCCGTCCTCGCCTTCGATCAGACGGGCGTAGACCGTGGCCGGGAACGAAGGATCATCGAGGGTCACGGAGATGTACTCCCGCCCGGCCTCGCTGGTCTTCTTCCACGCCGCGCCGATGTCATGACTGGCGGCCTGCAGGCGGAAGTCCGGAGCCTTCTCGTTGTCCCCCTTGTCGTTGGACACCAGCTTGACCTTGACGTTGAGTGTCAGGGTGCGAAGCGTGCCGGTGAAGCCGTCTTTGTCTGCGGTGAATGTGCCGATGTTGGCCATGCTGATTTCTCCTTACGGTGGAACAAGGTTCGCGCCCATCGCGTCCTTGTTGTGATCCGGCCGGCGGGGGGCGGGCTGGCTGCACCGCTTGCGGCCGCAACGCAGTGAAGGGCCGGGAGGCGAAAAGAATTTGTCCCGCGAGGAATGCGCCGAACGCAGTGACAAAGCAGGGGAAATTGTTTTCGTCGGACGGTTGCAGCCATGAAGCCCGAGGCGCAGCCGCGCCCCTGCCAGGATTCACAACAACACAAGGACGCCTTGGGCCGAACCACCCCCATCCAAAAGGAGACAGGGCCGGCTCGGCATCCCCGCCCGAAGGCTGCACCGGCTCGTCCCCTGACGCGGGCCAGGTCAATCCCCCGACGATAGGCGAGAACGCCCCCGCCGCACCTTGCGGCGCCGGTCTTGAGGCGTGGCGTGGAAGCTCCATAGCGATGCCGGGCGGGATGTCCGTGAACCGTCCTTCGTGACGTGATGGGTGAGAACCGCCAGCGTTGAGGACGGCACGCATTCGCACAACCTGCCGCAGAAAGCCCCGGCGTACCCACCAGGCCCTGCCCACACGGCGGGGCGCTGGCCGGGCCGATCCAGCGCAGCCGGTTCGGCCGCATCGAGGGGTGCCAAGCCGTGCGCGGCGGGGATAGCCCGCAGGGCTTTCCCCTGGAAGCAAACGCAGTGCGCAGCGCCGCAGGCGCGAAGGCGTGAGCAACTGTCTTGAAAGTCAAGCCACGCAGGCTTGATCCAGCATAAGCGGCATTGCCATTGATTCAATAATTGATGTATTATTGAATAATGAATGAAGCCCAAGCCGTTTCCGCCCTCGGTGCCCTGGCCCATGCCCAGCGCCTGCGCGTGTTCCGATCCCTAGTCGTCGCCGGCCCCGAAGGGCTCACGCCCAGCGTTCTGGCCGATCAGCTCGACGTGGCCCGCAACGCGCTGTCCTTCCACCTGAAGGAACTGGCTCATGCTGGCCTCGTCACCATCGAACAGCAAGGCCGCAACCTGATCTACCGCGCCGACTTCAGCCAGATGAATGGGCTGCTCGGCTACCTGACCGAGCACTGCTGCCAAGGCAGCACGTGCGAGGTCAGTGATTCCTCCTCTGCCTGTACCTCCTGCTGAAAGGATCTCCCCATGAAGCGCTTCCACGTCCACCTGCACGTCGATGACCTGAACCGCAGCATCGGCTTCTATTCCCAACTGTTCGCCGCGCAGCCCGCGCGCGTCGAAAGCGACTACGCCAAATGGATGCTCGAAGACCCGCCGGTCAACTTCGCCATCTCCACACGTGGCAACAAGCCGGGCATTGACCACCTGGGTATCCAGACCGACGATGCCGAGGAATTGGCGGTGCTGAAGGCCCGCGCCGAGGCGGCCGACATGACGCTGCTGGACGAGGGCACCACGACCTGCTGCTACGCGCGCAGCGAGAAGCACTGGATCACCGACCCGCAGGGCGTGGCCTGGGAGCACTTTCACACGCTGGGCAATATTCCGGTCTTTAACGAAGCGGCGCCTGCAGCGACTTCCGCCGCAGCGTGCTGTACCCCGGTGCGCGGCAAGCCGATGGGCGTTGCGGTGAAGCCGGCCTCCTCCTGCTGCTGATGTGAGATACCCATGACCACCGACAAGATCTACAGCGCCCTGTTCATCTGCACGGGTAACTCGGCTCGCTCCATCCTGGCCGAAGGCATCCTCAATGAATTGGGCCAGGGGCGCTTTCGCGCCTACTCGGCGGGCAGCCACCCCAAGGGCGAAGTCCACCCACTGGCGCTCGCCACGCTGGAGCGGCTGCACATGCCGACCGCTGGCTACCGCAGCAAGAACTGGGATGAGTTCGCGGCGCCCGGTGCACCGGAGCTGGATTTCATATTCACGGTCTGCGACAACGCCGCCGGCGAGGTCTGCCCGGTGTGGCCGGGACGGCCAATGTCGGCGCATTGGGGCGTTCCTGACCCCGCAGCCGTCAAAGGCACCGATGAGCAGAAGCGCAAGGCATTCACGGATGCGGCGCTGACGCTGCGCCGACGCATCGAGCTGTTCCTGTCGCTGCCGCTGCAGCGGCTGGACGCCATGTCGTTGCAGCATGAGCTGCGCAATATCGGTACGAAGTGAGGCCGGGGCAATGAATGCAATCCCTGAAGCGCTGCGGCCTGAACAAGCGCCGCAGCCCATGAGCCTCTTCGAGCGCTACCTGACGCTGTGGGTGTTCCTGTGCATCGTGCTGGGCGTGGCCCTGGGCCAGTTCGCACCCGGCGTGTTCCAGGCCATCGGCCGCCTCGAGGTCGCGCAGGTCAACCTGCCGGTGGGCCTGTTGATCTGGGTCATGGTCATTCCCATGCTGCTCAAGGTGGACTTCGGTGCGCTGGGCCAGGTCAGGCAGCATTGGCGCGGCATTGGCGTGACGCTGTTCATCAACTGGGCCGTCAAGCCGTTTTCGATGGCGCTGCTGGCCTGGATCTTCGTGCGCCAGATCTTCGCCCAGTGGCTGCCGGCCGACCAGCTCGACAGCTATGTTGCCGGCCTGATCCTGCTGGCCGCCGCGCCCTGCACGGCCATGGTCTTCGTCTGGAGCCGGCTGACCGGCGGCGACCCGGCGTTCACGCTGTCGCAGGTGGCGCTGAACGACACCATCATGGTCTTCGCCTTTGCGCCCATCGTCGGCCTGCTGCTGGGCCTGTCGTCCATCAGCGTGCCCTGGAGCACGCTGATGGTGTCGGTGCTGCTCTACATCGTGATCCCGGTCATCCTCGCGCAACTCTGGCGCCGCGCGCTGCTGCGCCAGGGCCAGGCCGCCTTCGATGCCGCGCTGGCCCGCATCGGCCCGCTGTCCATGGCCGCGCTGCTGCTCACGCTGGTGCTGCTGTTCGCCTTCCAGGGCGAGGCCATCCTGCGCCAACCGCTGGTGATCGCCATGCTGGCCGTGCCCATCCTGATCCAGGTGCTGTTCAACTCGGGGCTGGCCTACTGGCTCAACCGCCAGGTGGGCGAGCAGCACCGCATCGCCTGCCCGTCGGCACTGATCGGCGCTTCCAATTTCTTCGAATTGGCGGTGGCCGCCGCCATCAGCCTGTTCGGCTTCCAGTCCGGCGCGGCGCTGGCCACCGTGGTCGGCGTGCTGATCGAGGTACCCGTGATGCTGCTGGTCGTGCGCGTGGTCAACCGCTCGCGCGGCTGGTACGAATGCGGCCCGAACCCTTCCTCCCGCTAACCCAGGCAAGCCACCATGAGCAACATCACCATCTACCACAACCCCGCCTGCGGCACGTCGCGCAACGTGCTGGCCCTGATCCGCAACAGCGGCGAGGAGCCCACGGTCATCGAGTACCTGAAGACGCCGCCCGACCGGGCGACGCTGACGGCACTGATCGCCGCGATGGGCGTATCGGCGCGCGCCGTGCTGCGCGAGAAAGGCACGCCCTATGCCGAGCTGGGCCTGGATGACCCGCAGTGGAGCGACGTGCAGTTGATCGACTTCATGCTCCAGCACCCCGTCCTCATCAACCGGCCCATCGTGGTCACGCCGCTGGGCACGCGCCTGTGCCGGCCATCGGAGGCCGTGCTGGACATCTTGCCGCAGCCGCAGCGCGGCGCGTTCAACAAAGAGGATGGTGAGGCCGTGGTGGATGCTGAGGGTCGCAAGGTCTAAATACCTCTGCGTGCGCAGTCGGGTGATCTGAAGCTGATATTATCGAATTTCGTTATCGATATTCGATATGAAAGAACAATCGACACCGCGCGCTATGGAGCACCACGACTTGCTGTCGGGACTGATCCGCCTGCATGTGCTGCACCACGCGGCCGAGCAGGAGATCTACGGGCAATGGATGATCGACGAGCTGGCCCACCACGGCTACCGCCTCTCTCCCGGAACGCTGTACCCGATGTTGCACAAGATGGAGCGCGACGGCTACCTCGTCTCCCGCCAGGAGCGTGAAGGGCGCACCGTGCGCAAGCTCTACACGATCACGCCCAAGGGCAAGGAAGGCTTGGCACTGGCCAAGGAACGCATCCGGGAGTTCACCGGGGAGGCGATGCACAAATGACAGATTCAACCAACACCTTGCAGCATGAGTCCGCAGCCGCGCGCGGCTCACCCGTCGAAGTCTTCGGCGCCTTTCTCAAGCTGGGGCTGACCTCCTTCGGCGGGCCGATCGCGCACCTGGGCTATTTCCGCTCGGAGTTCGTCGAGCGTCGCCGCTGGCTGGATGACCGCAGCTACTCCGATCTGGTCGCCCTGTGCCAGTTCCTGCCGGGGCCGGCCAGCAGCCAGGTCGGTATGGCGCTGGGGTTGGGCCGCGCGGGCTGGCTGGGGCTGCTGGCGGCCTGGGCCGGATTCACCTTGCCATCGGCGATTGCGCTGATCCTGTTCGCCTTTGGCATCGCCGAGTACCAGGGGCTGGCCCAGTCCGGCTGGGTGCACGGGCTCAAGGTCGTCGCCGTGGCCATCGTGGCGCAAGCGGTCTGGGGGATGGCCAAGTCGTTGTGCCCGGACCGGCCGCGCGCCGCGCTGGCCATTCTGGCGGCGCTGCTGACCATGGTCCTGCCCTCGGCCGCGGGACAGCTTGCCGCCATCGCGGTGGCTGGGCTGCTGGGCTGGTGGACATTGAAGATCGCGCAACCCGGCGGCGGCCACGCCCACAGCTACCCCGTCTCGCGCAAGCTGGGCATCGTGGCGCTGCTGCTGTTTGCCGCACCGCTCGTCGGGCTGCCCCTGTGGGCGGCAGCCACGGACTCGTCCACGATAGCCCTGCTGGAAGGGGTGTACCGCTCCGGTGCACTGGTCTTCGGCGGTGGACACGTTGTGCTGCCGCTGCTGCAGGCCTCGGTGGTGCCCAGCGGCGTCGTGAGCAATGCCGACTTCCTGGCCGGCTACGGTGCGGCGCAGGCCGTGCCGGGGCCGCTGTTCACTTTCTCGGCCTACCTCGGCGCGGTCGCCCACGGACCGCTGCATGGCTGGATCGGCGGGCTGGCACTCCTGGGCACGATCTTCCTCCCCGCTTTTTTCATGCTGGTCGGTGCACTGCCGTTCTGGGAAGTGCTGCGCCACCGCGCGGGCATCCAGACGGCCATGGCCGGCATCAACGCCGGCGTGGTCGGTATTCTGGTGTCCGCCCTCTATGACCCGGTATGGACGAGTGCCATCCACAGCAAGGCGGATTTTGGGCTGGCGCTGCTCTCGTTCGGGCTGCTGACGGTGGGACGCGTGCCGCCAGCGCTCGTGGTGCTGCTGGCCGGGCTGGCGGGCTGGGTCATGGCGATGGGTATCTGAAGCCCATTCGCCGGCGCAGCGGCCGGCCGGACATGGGGACACTCTCCAGCAATTTCAGGCCTGTGCAAGCTGGTCATTCCATGGCCGCCCGCTTTTGACCATGGCATTCAGGATAATCAGCAGCTTGCGCATGCAGGCCACGATGGCCACCTTCTTCGGCTTGCCTGCCGCCAGCAGACGCTCATAGCAACGCCGTATCACGGCGTTGTGACGCATGGCGACGATGGCGGCCATGTACAAAGCGCTCCTGACCGCGGCACGTCCGCCGCAGATGAAGCGTTTGCCGCGGGCCTGGCCCGAGTCCCGGTTCATCGGAGCGACGCCTACCAGCGCAGAGATCTGCCTGGCCTTGAGCCGGCCAAGCTCTGGCAGCTCGGACATCAGCGTCGCAGCCGTTGCCGGACCAACCCCTTTGACGCTCTTGAGCAAGGCGGCCAGATCGGGCTGATGGTACGCCAAGTGTTCCGCAATCCTCCGATCCAGCGCTTCAAGCTGTCTCGACAGCACATCCATCAGTTCCACAATGTCCTGCACCACCTCGGCATGCGCCATGTGCTTGCGCTGGCGCTCACTGACCAGAAGGCGCACCAGTTGCCGGCGTCGAAGCACCAGTGCATGAAGGTATTGCTGCGCCTGGTCTGGCATCGGCTTGATGAAGCGGTCTCGATCCGGCCGCAGATTCAGCACCTGGGCCAGCTCAGCCAGCATGCGGGCATCCACGCTGTCGGTCTTGACTAGGCGCCCCATGGCCTTGGCGAAGTCCCGTGCCTGCCGAGGGTTGATGACGACGACAGCGAATCCCGCAGCTTGAAGTGCGCAGGCGCAGGCCAGTTGGTACTGTCCGGTCGCCTCCATCACGATCAGCGAGACCTGATGGTTTTTCAGCTCTTCGATCAACGCTTGATGCCCGGCACCATCGTTGCTGAATATGGCCGTAGGCTGCTCGTGCCCCATGGCTACATCCATGGTCTTCTTGGAGATGTCGATACCGACTGCAATTTGATTGGCCATGATCCCTGCGTCCCTTCCTTGCAAATGCGAACGGCGTTCACGCAACTGTTCGGGCTTTCAGAGATCGGGCGCATGCATGCGCCCAAGACTCACGCACGGGCTCCATGGGCACCGAGGGATGACGGGCTACATGCTGCGGCCAACCCCGAACCCTGACAGGTCCGGGCGTGACGGCACTGCCGGACACGCACTTCAAAGATACAAGGGATTGGAGCCGGATGGCCGTGACGGCAAAGACGGCACGGGGCGCAGCCCGAAAGCCCGGCGGCGCATCGCGCCGACACGACCAAAACAACCAACATCAGGCACCATAGAGCTTTCTGAATCAGTGCCAGCGTATAGCGGACAACAACTCCAACACGTTTAACGATGACTCAAACACTTTGCCCATATGCCCTGACGCCGCTCGCATCGGGAGAAAGCAACGATGAGCACATACTTCCCGTCGCCCTGGGCGCTCCGGCCAGCTTTACGGTTCGCGCGCTAGCCGCTGAAAACAGTCGGATGAATGACCTCATCGACGAGCCGACAGTCAACGATCCGATGGTGCGTTTTCTGGCTATGTCTCAGGGAGTGGTCTCCCGGTCTGGCAACGTCAAAGCAGCCGTGGATGGAACTGTTCACGGTAGCGGCGAGGACGTGAGAGCTATGTTCTCGCAGAACGGTCTGGATCTGAAGTTCCATCAGCCAGTGGACACCGACAGTCAGGGACGAGTGATCGGTGTTCGCGGCTTTGGTGATGCGGCCAGACAGATGGCGAACCAAATCGCGGCGAACTACGCAAAGAAGGGCATCGCCGTCGAACTTGGGGCAGAGACAAGCCAGGGGCAACCTCAACTGAACATGCGGCTAGTCGCCGACATGCTCATGATTCGGCGGCAACTGTTCAAAATCGCCTATCTCACGACAGTGAGAATCTTCGGTGACGAGGCAATCACAGGGCCAAGTGGTCAGCAGCTACGGGCTGCGATGATGGCCGAGAGTGATGAGGCTCTGGCTCGCACCAAGATCGCCGGCGCGGCGTTCCAGCCGCTGCCGCCCGGGTTTGCTCGTTCTGCAAGACACGCTGAACACGCCATTACCTGCGCCGTTATGCCCAGCGTTGGTGTGGTGAGTTCCATTGATCTGTTTGGGTGCTTCACCCTATTTACGGTGACACCTGCGGCTGGAATCTCTGCCGATGAAGGAACGGGCGAGGTAATCACGATTGACGCCTCCAGCTCGAAGCTCACGAGCCACCCATACCTAGAGGCGCTGCCAGGGCTGGTGGCAGCCTCCTTCCGGGGCTGACACCTCTAACGCCGCCACCTGAGCGACCGCGAGGGCGGCGGCGTTCTGATTCGGCTGTTGGCCTTCAACACCGGGCGCGGCCACTGCCGCGCCCGGATTTTGCCGCGGTTATTCCTTCTTCTCGATGATCCACCACACGGCGCGCGGCAAGGCGCGGCCCGTGATGGGGTGAATGTCCGTGAGGTCAGCGCGGGCCGTCCAGCCCGAGGGCGGACGGTAGCCGCGCACGTCGCCTTCGCCGTGCCAGCGGCGGGCGCGCACCGTGCCGGGTGCGTAGATTGCCGCCATGCGTGGGCGGCTGGTGGTAGTGCGGATCATGAGCGGTTCTCCTTCCAGCGAAGCGCCCCGGTCGAAACCGGGGCGCTTGCCTGCGGCGCGGGTCAAGCGGCCAGCGCCTCGGCGGATTCATCCGCCACAGCCTCGGCATCCATCGGCGCGTCCTGCTCCGGGCCTTCTCCCTGCGCGGCATCCTGCGGGCCTGCGGCCTTGAAGGTGACGGGCATCCACCCCGTGCCATCCGCCAGCCGTTCGGCTTCGCTGGCAATGTCGGCCTTCTTCAACTTCGCCAGCCGGGAAACCTGCTCGGGCGCGTACTCGCCCACGGCTTGCAGAATCGCGGCCTTCGGCACATGCCGGAAATAACCGTCATTGGTGGGCTGCCACCATGCGGCCATGTTCAACCCCACGGCCTGCGCGAGTTCTGCGCCCGGTTGCTGCGGCGTGGCGCGGGGCGTCACCACGTCCACCGTGGACGCCACGCACAAGGCCAGCAGGCGCACCAGTTCATCTTGCGGCTTCGCCAGCAGCGCGGCGAACAGTTCGGCGCTGTCCTGCGGCAAGGCTTCGCCCGCCACCTGTTGCAGTTCGCGCAGCGCCACGGCGGCGGGCGATTCCGGCCAGTCCGGGGCCATGCCTTCCAGTCGGTCTTGCACTTTCAGGCTTACGCCCAGCGGCAACGCATCATGGCGGGGGCCGTAGTGGCTCCCCTGCATGACGGTCTGCACCATGCCATGCACCACAGCAGCCAGCGCGACTTGTGGATGCCGGGCCACCTCGATTTGCAGCGCGGCGGTACGGTGGGCGCTCAACCGCTGCGCCAGCCGGTCGGACATGGCGGCGGCCTTGGGTTGCTCCTCGTCCTCGCCTTCGTCGTCGTTCTCGGCACCCTCGCCGTTGAAACCCTGCCGCAGCTTTTCCAGCGTGCGCAGCGCCTTGGCCTCGGCCTCGCGCATCAGGCCGCGATGAATCACGGCTTCGCCGTTGCGGTCGATGGTGACGATGGCACCGGCTGCGGCCATCACGTTCGGGCTGTAGCCCTGCAAGCCATCTTCCAGCGTCTGCAACTGCTCGCCCACGGCTTCGCCTTCCTCCTGCAAAGCGTCGGCCTTGTCCTCGTCGTCGGCATCCATCGCCGTATCCACGGCTTCACCGATGGCCCGCATCTTTTCCTGCAGCTTTTCGATGCGCTGTGCCTCGCGCTTGTTCGGCTCGCGGCGCTCCCTCGGCGCACGCTGGAAAGCGTGCAGGTCGGCATGGGTCACGCCCGGCGTGGCATCCACCCAGGCCCAGCCCTCGGCGCGGACGGTGGCGGCGATGCCCGCCAGCCGGTCTTGCGCCAGCTGCTCCAGCAGCGCGGCATCGGTCAGGTACACGCCCGCATCGCCTTCCGCGAACAGGTCACGGCGCACGCCACCGCCTGTGGCCTCGTAGGTGTCCAGCCCGACGAAGCGCACCAGCGGATGCCGGTAGGCGTCGATTTCTCGCTCGGTGAGACGGTCGCGCAGTGCGGACGGCTGGCGCTGCCATGTCGGCGCATCGTAGAAGGCGCTTTCCTGCGCGGCGTGGTCGTCAGTGATGGACAAGGCCATCAACTGATCGAGCGTGACGGCATCGGCGCGGTAGTCGGCCATCAGGCGCGGCGACACATTGGCGAGTTTCAGGCGGCGTTGCACCACCAGCGGCGTGACGGAGAAATCCGCCGCAATGTCCTCGATGGGGCGGCCTTCGGCCACCAGCGCGGCGAATGCTTCGAACTGGTCGGCGGGGTGCATGGCTTCGCGCTGCACGTTCTCCGTAAGGCTGGCGGTGCGGGCCGTGCAATCGGCCACTAGCAGGCAAGGCACCTCCCATTCTTTGCTGATGCGGTGCTTCTTCGCCAGAAGCTTGAGGGCTGCGAGGCGACGGCCACCGGCCACGACTTCGTAATGCTCGCCATCGGCGGATGCGATCACGATCAGGTTTTGCAGCAGGCCGACACGCTGAATGGACGCGGCCAGTTCGGGGATTGACATGCGCGGGGTCTTGCGCACGTTGCGGCCCGTGGGGCGCAACACCAGCCGCGACAGCGGAACCAGAATCAGGTTCTTGGTCGGGTCGGCGGCTTCCAGCGGGATAGCGGCGGCGTTGACGGCGAGGACTTCGGTGTAGGTGATGGCGTTCATGGTGGTTCTCCAATCGAGTTAAACAAGGAATGGAGGGGAAACCGCCCCTCCGGCGGGGGGACGGGTCAGGCTTTCAACTGGCGCAGGCCATCGGCCAGCATCCACAAGGCGCGATTCAGGCGCACATCGGAATCAATGCCCTGCACGGGGCGGGTCTGCTGGCGGCGTCCGTTGGCGCTGCGGCCATGCAATCCGCCTTTGGTCAGGTTTTCTTGGGTGCGGTTGAACACGCTCCACAAGTCCGGGCGGCGGTCGTCGAACCGGCGCGGCATCAAGATTTGCGATTCGGTGATGGGCGCGGGCTTGTCCGGGTCGTCGTACTTGAGGGACAGCGCGGCGCGGGCGAAAACTTCGGCCTCGCCCTCGTCCAAGGTGATGCCGCGCATCAGGTCGCGGGATTCCTTCACCCGCTCGAAGCCGCTCAATACCTCGAAAGCACCTTCGATGACGGAACCGGCCACGTCGCCTTTGTGGGGGACGCGCACATCGGCCACGGTTTCGCCGCACACAAGGCCATTGCTGCAAACGAACCGGAACATCCCGGCCAGCATCTGATAGCTGCTCGTGCCGTCATGGGAGTTGAGCAGCACGATTTCATTGGCTTCCGCGCCGTTGATCTGGCTGGCGTGGCGCAGGCGAATCATGTGTTTGGTGTGCTCGCGCTTGCCTTCATTGCGCACGCGGGTTTGCGTCACCATGAAAGGCTGGAACCCTTCTTTCCGAAGCTCGGTCAGCACGGCGGCGGTGGGGATGTAGGCGTACCGCTGCGAACGGCTTTCATGCGGGGCGTCCGCGAAGATGGACGGCGTGACACGGTGAATCTGGTCATCGGTCAGCGGGTAATCGCTGCGCAGCGAAGGGGAACGGGAAGCGAAACGGGATGCGAGTTGCATGGTCTTTCTCCTGACGAAAAGGGTTTGCTGTTCAAACCGCACACCGGATTCCTAGATTCGGAGCCCAGCCTTTCGGCTGTTTTGTGCGGTTGGCACGAGGAACCCGGTTGGCCCTGTTGCCACCGTCTTTCCTGAGTTCATCGCCCGCGACGGTCAGGAGCGCGCGAACGGGTGCCGTCAAGGAGGCAAGCGCAGGGTTGGTGCGGCCCGCAGGCGCAGCCGAGGACACGGCCCTGCGCGCCTTGACGGCACACGACCGCGGGCTACAGTCGCGGTGAAGGTGATGAAATCAGGGGAGACGGCTGGACATGGCAACGGCCCCCCCTGTGTGCCGAACCGCACGGCAAGCGAAGCGCGCAGGCCCGAAGCTGGAAGCCGGGCCGGAGGCGTCAGCGATGCGAAAGGCTGGCTGGCAAAGCCAGTCCCGCCAGGGATGAGCGACTAGCGAACCTGGAGCAGCGCGATCCGCGAAGCGGAGACGCAAAAGAACTCTTCGTTTATTATTTATTTTGCAAGCAAATGTTGCTAAAGCAAGAACACGGGGGGCTAAAAGTGATCGTCTGTATTAACCGTCTCAAGCAGTTCGGCATCTTCAGCGACTTCAATGGAACGAAGATCCAGAAGTTCGGCCGGTACAACCTTGTCTATGGCTGGAACGGAACAGGCAAGTCAACCCTATCGAATCTATTCTCTTGCTTTGAGCTTCGCTCGATGGTTCCTCGCTTCAGTGCGGGCCAGTTTTCAGTCGTTTTGGAGGACGGCTCCACGATCACGGAAACCACACTCCCGTCATCCCAATTAAATATCCATGTCTTCAATCAACGATTTGTGCATGAGAACATTGATTGGGACAAATCCGTAAAAAGCATCCTTCTCATTGCGAAAGAGAAGATTGATGACTTGCAGAAACTGGAGAAGCTAAAAGGCGAGCTTCAATCGAAAAAGAAAGCTCACGACGAAAAGCAAAGCGACATCAAGAAGCAGCGTGAAGCATTGGATAAATTTCTGACCAATGCTGCCAAAAAAATGAAGCTAGGACTTCAGGCGATTGATACGAGCGATAGCTACTACTTGAATTACGGGCGTTGTTGCATAAATGCCGGTCGCAGGTGAGGTAGGCTCGGGAGATGAGTGAG
>JAEAMF010000702.1_pt1 | contig 34729 bp, 52 predicted proteins | sample 8958721 | NCBI WGS metagenome assembly JAEAMF01 (sample SAMN16933255, study PRJNA681124) | bioreactor sludge metagenome | isolation source: anaerobic bioreactor treating anionic surfactant - SDBS | place: India: Bengaluru | collected 2019-02-28 | reverse complement strand
TGTAAATACGCAAAAAATACGTGAAAATTCCCCAAAAAATACGCGAAAAGTGTGAATAAAGTTAAACAGTTTCCCCAAAAAATACGCGAAAAGTGTTTAACTTTTTAGACTTTATAATACAAGAGCCATAGCGGTTGCATGATGTTTTGCTTCAATGATTTGATTATCAAGATCTGCTTTTAAATCTTCGACACGTTTAGCTATTTTTACTACTTCATCAGCTTTCACATTGACTATTTTTACTGCTTCTATAAATTCACCTGGTGATCCATATTCAGAAGGAGAATAAAGCTTTCCTGGATGTGACCATAGGGTATAAAAGAATGCTATAGTAACTCCCGCTGTAAATAAGATCATAAAGATAAGTAAAGAGACTTGGATACTGCCACTGGTAACAACTACTCCAGCAGTTAATACAGTATCCATAAAGCCTAAGAATGCTGCAATCATACTAATAGGTGTATTGATAGTTAACATGATAATTCCTCATTAAAATATGAGGATATTGTATCAATAATTTGAAATAAATACTTCCCTAACTTCTTTCTTATGCTTCGCTCCCCTGAGAGTATAATCGATCGGCTTACTCGTTTTGATATTCATATCCGAATATAGCTCTCTCACCAGCTCACAATCGTTATAACTCAAAAGAAACTTTCCTTTGATCTCATGAAGCAGCTCTGATAGCTTCCGATGCTCTGCTTCACCAAACCCACCGGTATGCTGATAATAACTCTCGGTCGACACGTACGGAGGGTCACAGTAAAAGAACGCATCATCGGCATCGTATGTCCGGATCAGCTTATCGAAGTTCATATTCTCAATCGTGACGAATTTCAACCGGCGCGACCACTGGCCGAAGTCTTTATAGATATCTTTCGGTCGACGGCCACTCTTGGCGTTCATGGCAAACGTAGTACCTTTTGAACCGAAGCTCTGAGAGAGCAGATAGTAATAGAACGCAGCTCGCTCGATATTGTTTCGGGGTTTCATACGTTCGGATCGGATATCGGCGAACAGTTCCCGGCTGATCAAAAGAGTATTGAGGTACATCGAGAGTGATTGAGGATTGGTACGGATAGCCCGGTGAAGATTGATCAGCTCACCGTTGATATCATTGACTACTTCAGTCTGACGTGATGAAGCGGGCAATGGTTTTCGATAGAGGACGTTTAGTGCGCCTCCAAATACTTCGATATATAGACGATGTTCCGGGAACATGGCCACAATATCATCGGCTAGTTTTGACTTGCCACCGATCCAAGCGAATGGGGCTTTGAGACGTTGATGCATTGATTGCCTTTCGCCATGTCATATTTACATGGCCAATCTAAGATACTCGGAATAATTCCGGTACCGCAGCTATCTTGAGGGGGTAGAGGCGGTCAAATATTTGGTATATAATTCTTTATATACCAAAAAGGAGTCTATAAAACATGAATTCGAAAATTATCCCGGTAGTATTTTTAGCTTTTATATCATTATCAGCAAATGCTTCCGAAACAAAAACACAGGAGCAATCCATTCATGAGGCAATTGCTAGTGCAGCTGGTTCAACAATGAGAACTCTTGGACACCAACCAAAAAGTGATTGTGATAAACAATACCAAGGTTCAGAGGCTGAAGCATGTAAAAAAGGTTATGAAGCAACTGATAAAATGCTCAATAAACCTGTTTCAAACTAAGATACCACCATTCAGGTCTTTGATGATCTGAATGTACCTAGATACACTTCTCCAGTACAGCTTCAAAATCATAAAGACAACTTTGTAACTTTGGATAGTTCTCAAGACGTGCTTTCAGCCATTCTACATTATCACCGATTTCCGGAGTAAGTTCTTGGCATTGAGGCTTTTTAGCATCACACTTTTTGGTTATCATCGGCAGCGGATCAGGGTCAGGAACAGGTTGATGACCGGAACACCCGGAGAAGAAAAATAGACTGGCCAATATGATTGAAAGATAGATTTTTTTCATGAATGTTCCTACTTAATATGATGGTATATATAGATGGTGCATTTGGTAATTGACCATATAGCAATGGTGCATACTACTACAATGTAAATAGAAAAGTTCCCTATCCTATCTAAGATATTATTTAGCATGATTTGATCCTCTGGCTTCATCGACGATCGCATCATAATCTACGCATTTATTACCGGTCGGGATATACTCGATCTTGGTCTTAAAAACAGGCTTGGCAGCCATCGCCAGTTTAAATTCCTCATCCTTTTTGGACGCATCAATCTTGTCCCGTTCCAACCATGCGTTCTGAAACTTGATCTGGTCATTCTTCCGGGCGATCGTCTCTTCTTGAGTCTTGATGGTCTCTTCTTTTGTTTTGACAGTTTGATCGAGAACGTTGCGCTCTCCGGATACGATCAGCGTATAAATCCCAAGGGCGATGATCATTCCAATCAAAACTATAATAATTCCGATCAGTACCTTACCAATACCGGTACTGGCCAGTTCCTTTAAGTAGGTCATACTGTTCTCCATATTTATAGACGAGTACCGAGTACTCATAATTGATGTCGCAATTGCTCCGACACGTCTTGACACCTTTATAGGTAAAGCAGCTCTGGCCACGTTTACAGTTGGCCTTTGCAAGCTCCCAATTTTCAGAACCGGCACGACCAAGCTCTTTGAGTACATAGTCTCCGCCGTTATACCGCTGATACGTCACCCATAGACCATATTTAGGTACCCAGAATCCTTTCATAAGGATCGCTTGACCTTTAAGCTGATCAGGGATCGCCGCTATAGATTTGATCCCATACTTTTGGAGAGTGTCTTTATGCCATCTCCATGTGATCTGAGGAAGTCCTTGTGATCCTACCCCGTCGAGTGAAACGATATTACGGCATCCCGACTCTTGCTGGAGCTGGCCGACTCCGTTCCAGTACGGATAGTCGACTCCGAATTGCGAATAATGCGCTCTTCGAACCTCTTGAACGTATAATTGGCACCGCTTGATCGTTCCACCGGCAAACAGCGTTGCAGATAGGATAAGCAGTACGATTACTCTCATATCATCCGCCCATCGCAAAACAGTACGGAATAATGAGATACATACTGTACGATGCAACAAAGAGCTGCCAGTTATGATCGTTATTCCAGTTGATCTTCGGCAATAACGCTTTGCGTATGATATGGGCTACCAATATCCCCGAAACAGTAAGAAGCGTCTTCAGGGCTACCGCCTGAATCGGTGGGCTCATAGTTTTATACATTCCGCTCATGAAGATGTACAATGTGATCATTGTCAGTAACAGCACCGGCCAGAGCCGGATCATCTCTTTAACGATGAGTACGTTCATCTCCCATAGTGACACTACAGCGTATCTGATCAGCATTCCGATAGCACCGATAATCGTTGCGATTACCATCACAGTAATCATCAATGCAATCTCCCATTTTTTTAACATAATCCCCTCCTGTTTTTTATGATTTTTGATCCGATACCAAACTTTTTGAATGGCTAATAACGGATACTTCACCGCACATCCGATTGCACCTCCTAACGTAATGATCACAGCCCACTTTTTACTGATCCCTTTGGAAAGCAGACAGTTATAAAACCGTTTCTGCTGTGACGCAAATTTCCAGTCTCCAGCTTCTCCGCAATCATTGTCATGAGCCTTGCAACACTCATTGATCCAATGATGTCTCCAACGCTCTGGCCATAACGTACAATAGTCCTGATCTAAACCGTTGAATTTGCCGCTCATTAGATCAATCCTACCTCTTGCAGTATTGCCAATCTTGAGGCGCTATCAGTCGCCATATCAGCGGTATATCGATTCCCGGCAATAAACATTTTGTCAATAAGTTCATCTGATAAATTCATTGACGATATCCCGATTTGTGTGATAAGTCCATTGGATCGTTCGAATACCGAAACACCGTCCCAAATAATCTTTTTTGCCGGATCGGAGTTGACATTTGCCTGAACAGTATCAAGAAAATTTAAATCTAAAAGGATGAGCTGTGCCTGCCATTTTGATATTGATTGAGGCACATCCGGTGTTATTTCTAACGTATAGGTTAAATCGGGATCGGTAAACCCACCCTCTGAGCTGTACCAAACCCCGTTCACAAATGTAATCTCTTTTTCGGTTTGTACTAAGACTTCGCTTCCATTTTTCAAGATATACATGGCTTACACCTTCATCCCGAAAAACGACGCTTTATTTCCGACAATAACCCCACGGTTTCCGTATGGGGTACTTGCACGTTTATCAAAAGAACCGATAAATGAAAAATCATCATTCAGATCAGTGTCACCCTCGATCACGATATCGATTGCATCACCGACGTCTCCCGCCGTTTGTACCGCTCCAATTACCGAACGCGCACCGCCTGAGAGTTTTTGAATCGATGGATATTGTGGTGAATCGCTTGAAAATACGTTATAGATAAATCCGTTACGCTTAAAAAACTGATTGCGGATACTAGATGACTGATTGAGAGCCAAGAACGATCCAGTTTTGTAGGTAAGCGTTTTATCATATAGTGCGGCGACTGAGTACAATGTTGAACTCATAGCAGTAGTAGCGATCATAAACCCACACGGGGCTTCCGCTATAAATAGACAGTTTGAGACATTTTGTGAAGTAAATGACACTGAATTTTGAAATGTATTTATCGTAATTAAATCAGTAATTGGGACTAAACTATCATTAACATACCGTGCATAAAGTGAAGTAGAATTAGCAAATGACGCTAAAATATTCCCGTTTGCTAATTTAATAATTGACGCGGCAAATGGCGTAACTGAAGCGATCAAAATCGAACTTTTTTTCGTATTGTCAAACGCGATTTTATAGAGCGTTCCATATGATGTTGTAGAGTCCGCACCCATAACCAAAACACCGTCACTTATAGGAAGAATATTTTCTCGACTGCATCCATTCAGTAATGTAGCCGCAAATCCTGACGTACTGATTGAAAGCTCAGTTCCGACTGCAACACCGTCTTTGGTGAACTGCTTAGAAAAGAACCCAGTTCCACTTTTAGAGTAATACGCAAAAATATTACCATTTGTTAAAAACTTAAATTCTGTATAGCTTGCCCCATTCCCCGCAGTCAATACAGTTGCGCCGAGAACTTCAGTACCTAAATAGTCAATGATTTTGAAATAATAATTTCCAACAGAAAAATAATGTAATACGATCCGATCAACGCCGTTACAAGTGATAAAATACTCATCGTTGCTTGAAACGGAAATAGTCGTATCAGCGACAAGGATCGTTCCGTCTTTGTGTACGATGCGATAAACCAAATTAGTGTTCGAATACCCATATGAAAAGAGGAATTTTGTTTCATCGAGCTTAACCAAACTGCAAGTATAAACCGATGTGCCAGAATAGGCTTTAACCTCATTTCCGTTTGTCAAATTTTTATAAAATGCGTCAGTGTTAAATACGCTTCCATTCCCAGCATAGGCGATAAAACGCTCTCCCGTATCAAATTCGATGTAGGATAGATTTCGTCGGTTATACTGCCCTAAAGCAACACCCGTGGTAAAACTTGACGGTTTCTCTACCCCCTCTTGAACTACCACATCCGTGGATGGCTGAGGATAAATACTTTTAGGGCTTACTTTCGATACTGTACCCGTTACACCCATAGCGACCAAATCACCAATTTTGACTTTATCAATCGTTTTTACCGTAGCGGTAACAGCGGCGGACGCTGCCGATGTCGTACTGCTGCTAATTGTTCTTCCCATGTCTTACTCCTCAATCCCATAAGCTCTAAACGTAACGCCATCCACGGATGCTTTAACGCTTATAATCTCATTCTCAACCGCGATGAGTCCAGTTCGCTCCAATACACCGTTTGGCTCAAGCGGTGTCGCAGATTCGATCACGTCATTCCCGATACTGATCCGTACCGTTGTAGCAACGGTAGAGGTATTGCACACATTGATCGTCATTGACGTACTTTTACCCGAAGGTACTGTATAGAGATCGCTATCCGTATTTGCGGTAGATACTAAACTCCCGAATTTTTTTCCGCCCATTTTATTGTCCTCCGTAAAAATTTAGTTTGAATTCGATTGCGGTTTTCATCCGTTGCTCAGTAAGATATTGCGGGTGATCGTCAGAAGATAGTCCTGATAGACCGCTATGACTCGTAGGTGTATAGGATTGATTTAGCCATTGTCCAAGTTCAAGGTCATAAACTTTCATTTTGTTTTGAAGTGGATCACTTGGATTTACAAAATAGTAAAGGGCACCCATAGTTAGTGGATTTCCATCGTTATCTACTACTGGGTCTGATGTTTTCCATCCGAGATATCGATCATCTATTCCGTCTGCTACCGCTTCAGCAGCAGCTTGAGCATTTTGAGCCGCTAACATTGCTTGATTCACTAACCCTGCCTGTTCAATTACTGTGGCAGTCTTATCCGTAACGATCTGAGTATTTTGACTGACACTATTCGCTGCGACCTCGATCTCACCAGATAAGATATTCAGTTTGTCTAATTTGGTATTGAATTCCGGAGTAAACCCATCATTAACATATTTTAAAAACTGCTCGGTTGCAATCGCCATCTCTCCTAAAGGATCATCGGTGTCGGCAAAGTTTGAAAAATACGGCATTATCCCCGTATATGCTGTAATATGGTCTAATTGCGTCATTTTTGTATCTCCACTATTCTGATTTCAGTCGCTGTATGTTCAACATTTTTCTGTGCCGGCATTCTGAATTTTTCTATGTATCCAAGAGTGATCTGCTCGGAAAACCGTTCGATTTTGGTCGGTACCCATAGAACGGTCTTATCCATGATCTCAGAAGCCAATTGGGCAACTTTGTTGTACTGCTCCGGTTTAAACGCGACTTTTGCATCGATCACTTTTATGACACCGTAACGGAGCATATTCCGGAAACCGGTCACGGCATTCGTCGTATATTTAGAGTCTGACTCCAAGCTCATCTCAGGGTCTTTCAACGTAATAAGAAAATCGATTTTTTGAGCAACTATAATAGTTTCAATCTCTGCATATCCTTGAAACGATAGACGTATTTTTGATGATGATCTGAATTTAAGTCCATCGATTACTGCGGCTCGTTTACGGGTAATATTCGGGAAAAAGTACTCTTTAAAATTGCTGCATCCAAATGAATATCCAAGTACTGTTTTATCGAAGATTGTCTCACCGCTGGTATTGTCAATTTCCTCTATCCGGACGGATTTAAACATACACCCTACAAGCCCTATGAGATCGCAAAGAGAAAAATCTATCTCGATCACGATATCAGTACCGGTCGTTTTTGAACCTATGTTTTGGTCGTTATCAAACGCAGAAGCACTGTTTATCGCGGAGTACTCTATCCAGCATACTCCAAGATTTAAAGGAGGGAATTTACCGGTATTATCTGCGGTGGCCTGATAGATCATTTTTAGTTCCGGAACAACACAAAACCCGCCATCCGCAAAAGGATCATTAGGATTCCATTCCGGATGATTTTCATCGACGATATTTGAAGAAATAGGGAGGCGATAAAAATTTTTACTCTTGGTTTGTCCGGAGTAGGTGACCGATAACGTCGTCTCTTTTGGTTTACCGTAATACATCGTCATGCTCTCCGTGATTGCTTCGTATTATCTGAGATGTCGCTCAATACGCTGTTAATGTCATATCCGAGCTTCTCAAGCAAGGTTACAATCGTTCCGAGCAGGGCAATCATTGGGTCAGATTGTCTCATCATCAGACTATCTGAACGGAGTGCTTTGAGTCCAAGCGGATCATTTGGGTCTTTAAGCGGTAAGATGAGCTCATCATAGTCCTCTTCACCAATTTGACCTATAATGCCCCCTTTACCCCCTTTTACTAATCCACCATCTGCAAACTTATGGAATGACTCACCGTTTGATCCGGCAGCGCTTGAGAACGTACCCGCAAGCTGATCAATACTTAATTGTCCGCTGCTCACAACATTGTTCCAGTACGCTAGACCTGAATCGTCAGGAGTTCTTCCAAGCCCTTGTGTATAAAGGTCGGTGATATACTGGCTAACGCTGATCTCTCCGTTTGTGGCCGCTGCCGCTCCGATAGCAATACCGGCTTCGCCAGTATTTAGATCACCTGAATTAATTTTTGAAGTCCAATAGTCTGCTCCGGCAGTGTCCGGAGTACGTCCAAGGATGTTTTGATAAGCACTCGTAATGGCAGAGGCCGAACTCGATCCAGCACCTGAAGTGTTCAATGAGTACTGTAAACCGAGTGATTGCAATATCTCTTGGAGTTTGGCAACGATAGGGCTGTCTACTCCCCAAAATTCCACATAACTATCTAACTGAGATTGCATCTGATCGGCGATAAGCTGCTGGCCTGTCGAGTATGCATCGATCACGCTTTGTAGTCGACCGCTCGCCTCATCTTTCAATGCTTTAAGCGCAGTGGATACGCTATCGTTCTCCATATTGATAGCCGTCTCTATGTCGCTTAAAGTGGAGGTTGATCCTTTGCCTCCGAGCGCTTCGATCTTATTGGCCATCGAGGACACGGCATAATCAAAACCAGCCTGATCCGTATAATAGTTCTGTGCGAGCTGTGCATAGTTTCCGGCGAGCGATGAAATGTTTTGAACTTCAGAACTGATATCTTTTCCGGACGCAAGTTTGGTCGTTGCATCAGAGATATACTGATTCAACATCGTATCGGTATAAGTAAACTGTGACGTTCCGCTCATGGCCGAATATCGAAGGTCACTTGCTACTTTCAAAAGCGTTTTAGAATAATCGAGCTCTTTTTGAAGCGCCGAGATACGGTTATTACTGATCTGCGTTATTTGATCGGCCTGAGCTTGGTACGCTTGCATGATCTTAGCCGGATCATCACCGGCTTGATCGAATGTCATAACTGAACCATTGAGCTGATCTAAATAACCACGTGCTTCATCGATTCCGTTCGAGAACGTGCTATACGCCGATGATAGTTGATTGAATCCGCTTACCGCTGTATCTTGCAGAGCTTTTGTATATGAGTCCTGAGCATCGGTAGCAGACTGGAGAGCAGAACCAAGAGATTGCCACTGTGTAATCGTCGTAGGATCAAGGCTGTCTTTGACCGCATCGGAGTACATCGATGTGAAGTTCTCGACCGTTATGCCGGTTACCCCCATCATGTTTTCAAGGTTGGCAAAATCGTCCTGTAACCACTGCGCTTTTTGACGGAGTGCTTCGGTCGTATTTCCGGATCGCTCCAGCTCCCAAATTGTAAAGTCTCGGTTTGATTGAATATAGGTATTGACCGAATCGGTCAAAGCCTGCATAACCGTTTTATCGACCGACTTCGCGTACTCTGACCACATATTGTAGATTTTGGTCATCTCTTCCGTGTCGTTGTATTTTGTAAAGACAACGCCGTTGCGAGAGTATAAGTACTCAGATGCGTGTTGCTCGATTCCCATATAGGTTGCCAAGAACCCTTTTGCAATCTCATCTTGGAACGTCTCAGCGGTATATCTGCTCGCTTTAAGAACGATATTTTTCGTGCTGCCAAGTTGATTCAGAAGATAGTCGTATGATTTGAAAATACCTTCGATATCTTTCTTCTGTGAATCGGTTATAGCTGAATAAGCAGATTTTGCACCGTCTCCAAACCAAGATTTTTTCTCTGTATCTTTATAGTTTTCAATAGAGTTTAGACCGCTATTCGAAGTCGTATCGTTTTGGAAAAATAGACCGCTATCGACTGTTTTTGTGGTTGATCCGAATAGCCCTCCGATAACTGATCCTAAGACCGCACCCGCAATGGCTCCAACTGGCCCGGCAAATGATCCAATGGCACCACCGATAGCACCATATGACCCCGCTTTGGTATTTGCTCCAAATAGCATATCACCGAGTGATCCAAGTGCATATCCACCTAGGCCTCCAATAGCAGCTCCTCCAGCCATAGCGCCATACCCTGCATAACCTTCTGCACCATACATTGCCCACGGGTTAGCTACTCCATATCCAAAATTATTGAGAGCAGTGGCAGAATTTAGACTCATCATACCTGAACCGTACAGGTTCATTGATGCTGAATTGATAGCGCTGTATATCGATGCTGACAGTTCTCCAGTCATTGCTTCATAGGCAGTTTTGATCGAAGAGATACCGTTTACGATGTCGCCTACCTGACCGAGGTTATCGGTTCCAGCTTTTGTGATCTGTCCTCCGGCATCGATAACCGTACCGCCCGACGTAGTAGTGAACCCTGCTGAATCAGTCGTTGCACCGTACATAGCCGAACCGGCAAACGCGCCACCGGCTAAAAGAGTTTTCAACGTTCCGACGATGTTTGATGATGCGGATCCGCTTGAGCCAAGACCGGCCATATTTTTAACTTCGTCAATGATCCCTTTTGAAAGCTGGGATGAAGCAGCTCTAGCGATAGAGGTTGTGATCGACGACCAAAAGTCTTTTAACCAATCTCCGAATGATTGCCATTTGTCCGTCATGGCATCGAAGATTTGCTCACCCATAGCTTTCTCAAAATCGCCCAATAGGTCGTACCAAAACTTATTGTCTTTTTCGCGCTGCTCTTTTTGGAACTTCTCGTTATCTTTCGTCCAAATAGCGAGCATTTGAGCATTGGTGTAGGCTCCGGTCTCAGCTAACATTTGCATACGGTTAGCTTCCTCAAGTACGAAAACATCCGCATCCGATCCGATGGCTTTGTAGTATTCGATTGAAGCGCTGCGCTGATCATCGATATATTTGACCTGAGCATTCAATGAGGCTTGATCCGCTTCAAACTCAATCTGCGCTTTTTTGGTTAAATATTCATTGTCCTTATCGATTCGGTATTGATTGATATAGTCGTAGGAATAAATCCCTTTTTTAACCATTTCATCGATATCGGATGAAAGCTGCAAATAGTACGCCGCATCATCTTCTCCAGCCGATTTATAATGATCTATGAGGAGTTTGTTTTGTTCTTCCGTCTCTTTCTGTATCAAAGCCAATTTGGCAGAAGATATATAGCTTGCTACGGTAAGTTCATCCACTTTAGCATTACGGTATTTTTCCGCTTGCTCATTGATCGATGCAATCGCTTTATCATGATCGGTACCGACCAGATTTGCGATGTCCTTATTGATTGATAGATAAGATTGCTTGAGTGATTCGGCAGCTTTTTTTTGTTTTTCGATCTCGGACTTGCTCAATACAGATGAAGTAGTTAGCCCAGTTGAACTTGTACTAACATATTTCATAGCCTCTTGCTGAATACGTTTTTGCTGTGCCTCTAACGAGGATATTGCTGTTTGAGAAGCACCGGCTTTTTTTAACTTTGCAATGCTATCAGCAAGTGAGTTATATGACATTCCTAACTGCTGAACTTTACCGTCTTCTGTAGTAAGATTTTTGTTATATTCGTCCTGAGCTTTTTTAGTTGCTTTCGTTTGATCATCAAATGCTTGCTGTACTTGCTGTTTTTGATCATAAAGATATGTTGCAAGACCAACTCCGGCAGTTGCTATAATTACATACGGGTTTAGTTTTGCAGCAGTATTGAAAGCGTATTGTGCCAATGTAAGTTCACCCATTGCGAGACGGATATCTTTAATCACATCGACTGCAATAGCACCTCCATATAATGCACCTGCAGCCAATGTTGCATCTTTGGCATAACGGGTAAAATCATCAAGATTATTAGCTACATATTTGATACCTTCGGCTAGAGAGGTGGTAATGCCATGTGCTTTATCAAATTCCTCAACGTCCAATGACAGTTCAGTTTTTAAATCTGTCATCGATTGCCCTACGGTCACTGGCAATCTTTTAAAATCTTTATCAATCTGATCTGACATTTTAAGAAGTGATTCGGCTACTTTTCCACTTGTCAACTCTCCGGCTTCAGCCATGCTTCGCAATGCAGTTACCGGTACTCCCATACCCTTAGCCATATATTGCATGAGTTTAGGGCTATTCTCAGCCATAGAGTTAAACTCATCTCCACGTAATACACCTGACGCCATAGCCTGAGAAAATTGGAGTATTGCGCTTGCCTCTTCGGTGGCGGTTGCCCCACCAAGTTTAAGCCCTTCAACAAAAGACTCCGAAACCTGATTTATCTGCTGGGTTGTGGCATTAAGTTCTTTAAGCGGATCATTGAGTTTGGTATATAGATTGATCGTTGCTTGAAGAGGTGAGTGAGTTTCTTTTGCAATGTTATACAGTGCTGATTGTTGCGATACATATTCAGCCGTATTCTTTGATACCAGCTCTAGCCGTGTATTCATCAGTTTCATGGAGTCAGCTGTATCTATGAACTGTCTTCCTGAATCCATTAGAGTATTTAAACTGACATAGGCGATTGCTAAGTTTTTTACGCTGTTTATAGACTTACTGATACTGGAATCAAAGTTATCAATTTCAGCAGATGTTTTTTTAGCAGAACCCGATATCTTCTCAAACCCGTCTTGGGTCATTTCGAGTTGTTTTGTATCGCTGTTAATCTTGATATGGATGTTAAGATCACTGGCCATACAAAAGCTCCTTTCTATGTAGGGGAGAAAATATCCCCTATCTTTTTTCGTTCATGACCGAAGTCATAGCTTTTAGGATCATCAGTATCTCTATCGAATCTTCGTTATGTTTATTGCACCAATCGCGGACGATTAGATAGTCGACGGTATGAATGATCCCCATTCCTGCACTCTGTACCGTTCTGGCAAGGCCGAAAAGCTGAGTGATCTGTTTATCATGCTCACTCAGCTCTGCTTCGCTCCATACCTCACCGGTAGCGGTTTGCTCTTTTACCCATTGAGTAAGTCGTTCCACTTCCCCTGTTTTTCTTTGCCGATGATTTGAATAAGCAGATTTACAAAATCACCGACATGACCCTCTTCATAAACCTCTTTATAGACCTTGTCCACAACACTTTGATCATTTTTACATAGGAATAGACGCACCATTTTTTCATTGACTGTCATACCATTTTCTGTATTTTTATCAGCAACCGTTGAGTCGATCTCTTTAGTTGATGCCGATCGAATAGTCAGCATAGCTGTGCTGCCATCACCAAATGTATAGTTGACCTCAGTTTCCGTGCGTTTCGTATTAAGTTCGATCATTTTTTACCCTTTTTATGATTCTTCTCGTAAGATTGTTCCGACTTTGCCGGTATCGTCTTTTCCTGCTTTTGCTGTGAAGTCAAGTTCTGCACTTTGAGAACCGATCAACGGAATCTCGCCGCTTGGTTTCAGACTGGCTTTATTCAAGATAACGACCATTTTTTTGCCGCGACGCGGATTACTTACAAACTTCATTTTTCCGATCCACTGCGATCCTGCACCGATCTCCATGACCGATACTGTTGTTGCCCCTTCGATACCGTCAACCACTGGGTTGGGCTGAGCTGTTTGCAGCGATGTCAAAAACATCATTTGAAGTGTTTGTGCATTGACCTGTTTGGTTTTAAAAGAAATAGAGACATCGGTCTTCATGATGATTTCATCAGCTACTTGAGGGATAGCCCCTTCATAGTCCATTACATCTTCAGTCTGAGTATCATTTTTCAAACGAAAATCCTGCACTCCTCCGAGTTTAACCCATACTCCGGATTCATCGTAATACAGTACTCCACCGGCTGCATAAATATCAGTAAGATTCATCGATTACTCCTTATTCACTTGGTTTCTGGTTTGACGCAGCAGCAGGAACAATTTTCACAATTCCTTTATCTTTCAGTGCGTTGGCAGTTTTTTCATCCATATCAAACGGATCACTATTTGGTTTACGGGCTTTACCTTCGTATTGAAACTCAACGATAGGTTGTACCTTTACAGTCTTTGCCATATTGACTCCTTATTTAACTGAGATACCTATTCGGTATTCGAGTAATCCATTTTCAAATGAAAATGGCTTGACCGTTTTGATCTGGATTGCATCTTCGCAATCAAGAGTTTCGGCAGCATATTCAATGATCTTCTGCGCGATCAGATCGAGCAGCTGATAGATAGTTTGTGTCTGTTTGTTCAGGATCTTTTTGGATACATACAGTCCGAATATGTGTACTTCAGTCTCATATCCTTCTTTGGCATATCCCTCGAATGATAAAAGAAGCCCTTCTGCTCTTGGGGTCTTGTCAGAATCGATCGTATCGATAACCATCCCATCCAATGCATCCAAAATCTGTTGCTGTGCTTCTTTGATATTCATCAGTAGTCCGCCAGTTTTTCTTTTCCGAATAGGCGGTCATCACGTGTCTTATTCGTTGAATATTGACCTGCTATAACCGCCTGATCTGCTTCCTGTACACCGAAAGAAATCTTGCCGCTCTGAATTTGTTTAAGCAGATCCATTGAGCGTGCATAACCTTTATCGATCGATTCGGGCATATTTGCCGCGAACCGACGTTTATACAAATGGTAGATTGAAAGCTCTACGCTGATCTGTCGGATAATCTCCGGAACCGGATCAGGTATGTTCTCTCCGGTTAAAGCCCGGATCAACCCGTCAGACTTTGCGATCGCCTCATTGACACGATCGGAATTGATTGCACCGACTCCCTCATCATCAGTGAGCTGAAGTACATCATCTTCAGTTACGGTAGAGGTGATATCAGAGATGGTGCAGTACGACATTACGCTTCACCTTGCCCTTCCGGAGAGTTCAAGAAAGCGATAATTTTTTCTTTTGTCGTCGCCTCATCCGGGATCGTTACCTTGCGTTCAACGGCCAGCGCGATCAGCTCTTCTTTTTTCAAAGATAGGAGCGGATCTTTTACCACCGTATCAGTAGTTTCTGCACGTTTTGCGGCATGGATGTTTTCAAGTTTTACAGCATCATCTTCGCTGCACTGGAATGTATTGTCATCGCTGTCCGGGAGGATTTTCTTTCCTCCGGACATAATCGTTACCAGTGCGATCATTGTGATCAATGTTTCTTTTGCCATCTCATCTTCCTTATGCGATGTTCTGGATAAGATATCCAAGATCAGGTGCCGTGATCAGCTCTTTGAGCGATTCACCGGTACGAACCATAATCCCACCGCGAAGACCGATATCATCATCCGGTTTTTCCCATCCGAGCGGTGTACCGTATTCGGCAGTCAACCCAAACGTCATACCGCGCTGAGTATTGGCAAGACGATCACGATAGGTTAGGGATAGATGATTACCCCATACGCGCTCTACAACGACATCTTGACCCTTTTTAGCAGTATTCACGAAACTTTCTCCGACTAGGATCTCATCAAGTTCGAAGAGCTGCGCGATCTGCGTACGGGTAGCGATACCGCTATCACCAGCATTTCCAAAAACGGCTTTAATAATTTCAGGATGCTGCGCCAATTTACTGAATGCGATACGTCCGATCGTCATAGTATTGGCACGCATCAGCATACTGTCGAGTACATCCATGATAACTGCAATAGGGTGAGAAGTCGGATCACTGAACATATCGCTTCCGCTGAGTGCCATTTTATTGTTAGTTCCATAGGTTGCCGCGTTGAACACCAGATCTGCCGTCCGTTTTTCACGACCTAGATCGATCAGGTTTTTGAGCCATTCCACTGAGTGCCCTCGCGGGTCTTGCCCATCTGGAGCATTATCGATATCATCTTGAGGGATCGGATCTTCCAAACCGAAATCTTCAACAGATGCTGTTTCTTCTTTTCCGGAGAAACTGACCTGATTGACTTTACCCCGACGGCCTACACGGCTTTCAGGAAGGGTATAAACTTCCTCTTTCGGATAAACGGTATATTTGAAATCACGTTTTCCTACTGGTACACGTGGGAGAACCGAATCGGAAATCAATTTCGCATTTTTATAAGCGATCGCAATCGCGGTTAACTCAGGGTTAATGGCATAAGGTACTTTTTGTCCCATAGATATACTCCTACTTAGATTTTAGACGGCGAGATGAATGCGCCGATAATGTCTCCGATTACACCGGACTCCATTGCAAAACCGACGACTCGATTGCCTGCAGCTGCACTGACTGCTTTCGATGCTGCATCGGATGTCAGAAAATCTCCGGCACTGACAGTACCCCCTAGCTTGACCTCTTCGACACCTCCCATCGTGACATCTACGATATCACCGGCTGCATCCGCACCGAGTTCGCTTACACCGATGACTCCATCAGTAGCGGAAGTAGCTGCTTCAACGACTCCATCGGTACTACCGAACTTGATCATTGAATTTGGCGGGATCACTCCCCCGGATTTGAAACTTTTAATAAAATCGGGATTAGCCATTATTGGATCCTTTTACATGATGTACAGCCTGTGCAATCGAAATTACACGACCGGCTTTTTCTTCTGATTCTTTGAACTCAAGTGCAGCTGATGCCAGTGCATTCGGATCTTCAGAATCTACCTGAGCGCCTGAACCTCCGGGAGTTGTTTCTCCAAACTCGATCACTTTAGGGAGTGATGATAGGAAGGATTCAACTTTTTTGGTTGCAGACATGTCACCTTCGGAAAACGTCCACATTCCAACCGCATCACAGATCGAAATAACATCGATAGCTTGCTGACGCATCGCTGGAGTAAGTTTCCCTTGGGCGATGAGGGAATCAACGAAGACTTCACGCTCTTTGGAACGTGTCTCTTCACGGATTGCTTTGAGTTCATCTTCAAGTTTTTTACGGGCATCTTCTGCACTGATTGCAGTTCCTGACGCTTCGGCGAATTTCGCTTCCAGACTCGCTTCGTTTTCTTTCGAAGCCTCCAGCAGTGCTTCGAGTTCTTTGATTCTCTCTTCTGCATTGCTATCCTTTTGTTCAGTTTCAGAAAACTCAATCGTCATCAGTTCATCGCCTGAAGCGAACTCGATATCTGCCAATCCTTTAATTGCGGGTGGCATTGCACCTAGAAATCCGACATGCCGAAGTGACAGATCCGGATAGAGTGCGATCGAGCGTTTTTTCCATAAACCGCTTTCGACACCTTCAGCAAATTCCGGGACGATCTGTTTGAATTTAGATAGCAGTAAGCCACCCTCACGCTTTAGACCTTCAACCCATGCGTATGCAGGGGCGTTATCTTTTGGATGGCCGATAACGACGGGTGCTTCATGAATGGCCGGATCGTATTTGGAGACAATAGTGTCTAAATCCTCTTCCGTCCACTCACGTGTGTTCCCACCTGAATCGGTATGTTTCCCAACCCGGAAAACCTCGACCCAACCTTTCATGTTTTCTCCTTCGATTTCGAAATGACATCCGCATTGTAGACTTCAATGCACTCCGTAAAATAGGTAAAACGCTCCGTAATCGTTTCTATAAAAATTTCCAAAAAAGGTTTAGATAGAAACTTCTTGAAATGAAAGCGACAATTGCAGCATTTGAAAAAAAAGGACACCTGTGGCGGATGTGGATTTAATTAAAGCAGTTGTAGGGGTAGTAGGAGCCGGTGGTTTGTTTTTTGTAGCATGGTATCTGGTCAATAAAAGCCTGACTACATTTACATCTGAAATGACAAAAAGCATGACGGTTATGGTTCAACAAACGATTGAAAAACAGTCTGAACGCGAACAACGCAATTTTCAGGTTCAGGTTGATGCTTTTAACAAGATCATTGATGAGCAGAGTAAGCGTGAAGAACGAAGTTATGAACTTCTTAAAGAGCTTCTTGAGAGCAACCAAATTAATAGCTCGATGATGGCACGGGTTGAGCATAAAATTGATACCCATCACCAATGCCCGGTCATCCGTGGAGAACTTAAAATATGAAACAAGAAATCTTTGCACTCAAAGGGCGTATTGCCGAACTCAAAAACAAAATCACCGAAAAAGAGCTTGTGATATCCGGAACGATCATCCAAATCCGAAGCCACGCCGATCCTTATGAAGAAAACCTAACCTTGATTCGAAGCGGTGAGCTTAGAACTGCTGCCATCATCTTGGATGACAATGTCAAAGAACTTAAAAAACTACGATCCGATCTGGAACGTCTGGAGGGAGACCTTGGCTAAGAAAGCGCAGCACTTCGCCGAAGCGGAACGGCTCTACGTCATTGAACAATGTACTCTCGGAGAAATCGCCTCACGCCTTCGTATCCATGAAAAGACGGCAGCTAACTGGAAAGAGGAGGGCGACTGGGAATCCAAACGGGCAAAACACCTAAAAGGTAAGCAGGCTTTCCATGAAGAGCTTTACGAATTCACGCGGCTGCTTATGCGCTCTATTAAAGAGGATATCGAAGCAGGAAAGCAAGTCGATCCGGGTCGTATGTTCGCGTTTAATAATCTCGTAGGTAAGTTGAAAAATGTCAAACAATACGAGGATATCATCACTCAGAAACAAAAAGACGATGAAAAGAAAAACAGCTCTGGACTCAATGATGAAGTACTCCGCCTAATCGAGAGCCAAGTATTCGGACACTGATATGAATCCTAAAACCTATTTTCTTCCGTATCAATGGGAATGGATCAAAGACGATTCCCCCATCAAGATCAGTGAAAAATCACGCCGTATCGGTATGACCTATGCTCAGAGCTATGAAGATGTACGGGACTGCTCCACAAAAAAGGTTCCAGCTGTTTGGTTCAGCTCCGCTGATGAGACAGCAGCACGTGAATATATCCTATACTGTGAGAAATGGGCGCGTGCCTATGATATCGCCGCCAAGTCGCTCGGAACAATCGTAATTGACCGTGACCAAGATATCAAGGCATTTTCCATCGAATTTGCTAACGGTACCAGAATTAATGCGCTCTCCTCCAATCCGACTCAGTTCCGATCAAAAGGCGGTAAGGTCGTATTGGATGAGTACGCGTTCCATAAAGACCCTGAAGCGATGTGGAAAGCAGCATATCCTGCTGCGACTTGGGGATACCCTATCCGCATTCTCTCTACCTACAACGGAAAAGGAAATCGATACTATCGATTCATTGAGAGCATTAAAAAAGGGGATTTAAACTGGAGCCTTCATACAACGACGATCTATGATGCGGTTGCGCAGGGGCTATATGACAAGATCATGGGGCGTAAGACTTCTCCAGAAGAGAGAGCAGCATGGATTCAATCGCTACGGGATAGCTGTTTTGATGAAGATACGTTCCAACAGGAGTTTAACTGTATTCCGATCGATGAGGCGACGGCATTCTTGCCGTATGATCTAATCCGCTCATGCGAAGACAAATCAGTCCTTGTTCCACTGGAAAATGTTCAGGGCGATCTTTACGTCGGCGTTGATATCGGTCGAAAAAAAGACCTCACCGTTATCTGGGTAATCGAGAAGATAGGGCGGATCGCATTCACCAGATCAGTTATCGAAATGGAGCGACGACCGTTCCGGGAGCAGCGTGAAGAACTCTTCAGTGTATTGCGTCATCCCAAACTTCGCCGCGCCTGTATTGATGCCACCGGGCTTGGGATGCAGCTGGCTGAAGAGGCACAGGAGGAGTTCGGAAAATACCGCGTCGAAGCGATCACGATTACTGCAAGGGTCAAAGAAGAGATCGCCTTCGGACTCAAGCGATCGATGGAAGACCGATCATTTATAGTACCTGAAGATAAGAAAATTCGAGAGGATTTCCATTCAGTACGCAAAGTCACGACTTCATCAGGGAATATCCGTTTCGACGCTGACCGATCTGCGACCGACGGCCATGCTGACCGTTTCATTGCCGCAGCACTGTCTGATCATGCATCACAGGATGGCTCAGGAGAGATCAATATCGCCTCAAGATCACGACGCACATCATCTCGCCTACTGGATGGATATTAATGCAAAACGTCATAAATGCCTCTAAAAACGTTTTTAGACTAAAACCGAACAATGTATCGGAAAAAACATTTTCGAAAGAGTTAAACGGGTGTTAAACACGTTATACGATGAATAGGAGCAAACATGGTAACAAAAAATCCAAGTGATCTATTAAATGAACTGGCAACCCATCAAAATGCAACCGGATTTACATCATTTTTGAATATCCTCCCAGATCCAGATCCGGTTCTGAAAAAACAGGGGAAGAGTTTACGTGTCTATAAAGACCTCACCTCTGATGATCACTTATTCTCGGTAATGGGGACAAGGATCGCGGGGGTACGTTCAAAAGAGTGGGCAATCGATCGGGGCGGATCAAAAACGAAACAGGCTAAGATCATCGAAGAGCTTTTCACCAATACTATCAAACCGTTCGATCTTATGGGATCGATCATGGATGCACCGTTTTACGGATATTCGGTCATGGAGATTATTTGGGAAAAACGCGATGGATTATTCCTGCCATCTCGGATCGTATCAAAACCAAAAGAGTGGTTCGCATTCACACCCGATGGAGAGTTGCTTTTAAAAACAAAGAATAAACCGTCCGGTGAGAGTGTATCACCCTATAAGTTTCTTGTTGCACGCAACCGTCCATCGTATGAAAACCCATATGGAGAGAAGATTCTATCCCGCTGTTTTTGGCCAGTTGCATTTAAAAAAGGTGGGATCAAGTTTTGGGTAACGTTTGCCGAAAAATACGGCATGCCGTTCATGATCGGGAAAAAGCCTCGTTCTGCTAAAAAGGAAGAAACAGAAGAACTGGCAGATCAGCTTGAGAATATGATCCAAGATGCGGTCGGGGTTATCCCTGATGATGCAAGCGTACAGATCATAGAGGCGTCCGGCAAAGCATCAAGCTCAGACGTTTATGAACGTTTAGCCAACTTCATGAATGCATCTATCTCTAAGGCGGTACTCGGTCAGACCCTTACGACTGAAATCGGAAAAAGCGGAAGTTATGCGGCCAGTCAGACGCATGATCAGGTCAGAAGCGATCTAATCGATGAAGATACCCATCTTGTCGAAGACACAATCAATACTTTGATCGGATGGATATGGGAACTTAACTTTGGCAGTGGAAGCAAGCCGGTATTTTCTCTTTATGAAGAGGAAGATGTGGACAAGGCGCTCGCCGAGCGTGATGAGATCCTGACAAAAGCCGGTGTCAAATTTACGAAGTCCTACTTCATGAAAGCCTATGGGTTCGAAGATGGGGATATCGAAGTAACTGACACATCAATTCAGAATCCTACACCCAAAGTACAGAACTTTTCCGAAACAGCTCCGAAACCAAAACCGGCAGATTCACTTGACGAACAGAGTAAAGCGGTCAATACAAAACCATCAGAGCAGGAGATACTTTCCGAAGTACTCAGAATCATGGATTCCGCTTCTACTTACGAAGAAGCGATCGATGCACTGCTGGGTGCCTATCCAACCATCGAACTCCCACAACTGCAAAACACACTCGACCGGATCACGGCTAACAGTATGATTCTCGGAGGGGGAGAGATTGAAGCCGATCAGCTTTGATTTTAACCTACCTCCCAAAGATGCGATCGCATACCTAGAGGGAAAAGGTCTGCAGCTCTCGTTTCATTACGACGAGATTATGCATGAAGCACACCATACCGCATTTACAGTGGCCAAAGTCACACGCCTCGATCTTCTCAGCGATATCCATGACAGCATCATCAGAGCACAGCGTGACGGTATACCGTTTGAGCAGTGGAAAAATGATCTCACACCAACATTGAAAAAATACGGATGGTGGGGAGAGACCAGTGTCGCTGATCCAAAGACCGGAGAACCAAAGGATATCTACGTCGGAAGCCGCCGATTACGAACAATCTTCGATACCAATATGAGGGTGAGCTACAGCGTCGGACGCTATAAGCAGATGATGAGTCTGGAGGATGCGGTTTACTGGTGCTATATTGCGATTTTAGACAGTCATTCAAGACCTTCCCATGCAGCCAAACATATGACTATTCTTCACCGGGATCATCCGTGGTGGATACTTAATTACCCGCCAAATGCATGGAACTGCCGCTGTAAAGTACGGGCATATAGCCTTGCTGCGCTACAGGCGATGGGTTATAACGTCTCAGATATAAATCCTGAAAATATCGCCTCACCGGATTGGGCTTATGATGTCGGGGCAGGTAGCAGGGTTGGAAAGCTCACCAAGATCAATCTGGATCATAGTATGGCCGATCTTCCTAAGATCCTACCGAATAGTGATTATGCCGGTCTATCTACCGATCAGCTCAAACAGAAGTTCTATGATGATCTTGGGATCAGTCCTGGAACAGTCTATATTGACAAGATCGGAGATCCTACGTTGATCGATGATGAACTGTTCCATAGCGGAGACTTTGCAAAAATTAGGAAGAAGGATCGGCACTTGTTCGTCGATGAGTTTGCCAACACCGTTTCAGATCCGGATGAAATATGGATGGAGTATGATGAAAAGGCAAAGAGAATTGTCAAAAAGATGCTGCGATACTATCAGACCGAGCGGGGGGCTAAACGGGCTATTATTGCCATTTTTGAATATATGCAGGATAAGACGCAGGGGGTTAGTTTGTATTTTGTGGATACTGCTTCGACGGTTGAGAAGAAAAGGATGCAGAAACTTGTTTATCAAAAGACGGATTGAAGAGCCGGGAATATTCCCGAGAGGATTTAAAGTGGTGGGACTCAGGGCATTGCCTCTCTTGCCTAACCCATTCACTCGCTCTTAGACTGAAATTATACCATGAAAGGTTAATACATGAGTCAATCAAATATTGAAGTAACAGGGATTGAAGAAACACAAGACAGACTGGCCACTTTGCAGCGCAGGGTAGAGAATATGCAGCCGATCATGGCCGAGATCGGAAATATGGTAACAAACGAGATCGATGAGACATTCGAAGATGAAGGGCACCCCAAGTGGATTCCGCTCAGTCGAACTACACTCCGCCTTGGATACACCAATATGGGAAAAAGCAAAGCGCATACTCATAATAAAGACGGAAAGGTTACCAGAGGGTTTGAACGTTATATGTCAGATCGGAAGATATTACAAAATAGCCATAGACTCCGTAACTCATTTGTATCAGAATCTACGATGGATAGTGTAACTGTAGGATCAAATCTTCCATATGTGGCAATTCAACATTTTGGTGGAATGGCAGGGAGAGGACATAAAGTAAAAATACCGGCCCGTATGATTCTACCGATCGATGCAAATGGAAACTTGGTACCAAGTTTGGGGCAGGCTATTTTGAGTTATGTTGAGAAGAAGTTGGATGAAGCAGTGGAGTAGGTGTTTAACTCTATAAAAAAGTTAAACAGATAGAGTTAATTTTGGTACAATGATAGTCATTTTAAAAAGAAGGATATCAATGAGTTTTTTCCATAAAATTCCAAAAGATGAATTAGAACGAGCTGCCACTGAATGGGCATTGGAACAAGTAAAACCATATGGTAATGCTGAAAGTGCAGCTGAAGAATTTTTTGATTTTAGAGTAGCATTTATTAAAGCGTATCAAGCTAAAGAAGAGGATAGCAATTCATAAGTTCTTCTAAAACAGCCTCGGCTGCTCTTTAGCCATAGGTCGATTCAGTGCATCCTGTACGAACTTATCGCTAACCTCTAAAAACCGTGCCAACTCTTTGGCATTGGTTCCGTTAAAATTCCTCTGAACATATATCCGTTTCGCTTCATTGATCGGTTTTGTACTGACGTAAATCGTCATTGACGGGACACCCTCCAGTAATTTCTTTAGGGTTTCAATTCCGCATGCATTATGAACTATCGCCATATCCCCTTCAAGATATGGGACAATATCGATATCGTCCATCCATGAAAGATCCTTCATGCCGCACCCCCGTCATTATCTACCATTGCTTCGAGTGCAATGATGATCCCTGTAGCATCTTTCTGAGTAATCGATTTCAGATGCAGCGGGAATGATCCGGTTTGACGTTTGATGAAATTTCGCAGTGCAGAATCGCTTTTATCTCTAGCAACGATCTGCCACATTGTTTCGATCTTACTGATCTGTGCCTCAGTGGCCATCCCTTTGACATGCGGACGACCTTTTGAATTCTGAATAATAATTTTAGTTTTACCGTTCAGATAATCGATCAGATTCTCCAGTTCTGCTATTGACAAAAGTTTCGAACTATTCACTCCGTATGAGTTAATCAGGAATGTCTCATATAAGTCTCGGTCATCTTTATAGATTGTTCGATACATAGGTGTCATATGTACTTGGGCTATAAGTCGGGCATGATAGTTTTTTTGCTTCGTGTTCATCCGTTCTCCTTTCATAGGTACAACAAGTACAACTTTACAACTTCATGATCTACAACTTCACAAATGCCTATATTTGGGCTTTTACAGTTATTGTTGTAAAGTTGTAGTAGTTGTACACATTTTCTCATATTGCTTTCTATTACCCTTCTTAGTCAGCTTCCAAAACCGCTTGTCATGCTTCTCTAACCATCCGAGTCGGGTCTTATCTGCTTTATATGATCCGACCGCTTCGAGGATATCTCCCTGCATCATTGCATCTTTTTCCAGCAGCTTCTGAACACGCTTGACAAACTCTCGCTCTTCATCTCCCATCGATGCTATAACAGGATCGAGCGATACAAGATCGAGGGTTTTAGTATTGATCGTATAAGCGACCTGTTTGGTTCCGATCCTATTCTTTTCCGGTGTGAGCATACAGTGAAGCTCTTGATCGTTTTCAAAGAGGTTTTTGAATCCCCACACTTCATCCGATGAATCGGTGATCGTCGCTCCTCCCTTCATGACGTCGCCTTTTTTATGAGCATGGTTAAGGGCGATAACGGTTCCTCCGGAACGGCGGATCTTCTTACACCCTACGAAGAAGTTATATAGCTTCGTTTCATCATATACTCCACCGCCTAGGAAGAACTTGATCGAGTCCATGAATACGACCGTTTTTTTGTAAAAATTTCCGGTTGCTTTTTCATACATTTTATTCAGGATTTTTTGTACATCTTCTCTTGGATTGTCCATCGCATCGGCATTGATGTATTGAATCCACTGCTTATATTGTTTTAACATTGCATCAAAACCTCTATCCTTGAGGAGTTGCACACCGTTATCCGTATCGACGATGATCGAATTTATTCCCATATCTGCCAAAGTCTTGGCTATGGCAAATACGATCCATGTTTTACCTTCACCGCCCGGTGCCCATAGTATATTGATCGCTCGCTCAGAGATAAAATGCTCGATATAAAAATCACGATCCCCGATTTGATCTATCTCTTCGAGGTCGACGGTATGTTCGGTTAAAAAATCAAATCTGCTCATCATTTTCCTTTTAGTTGATTCAATCGCCCCCATCACTATGGAGGCTGTTAAATCCACGTCATTTAGTTATTAATCCCAACACTGTGTTAGCATCATGCTGTTGCATCTCTTCAAACAAATCTTCCAAGCAATCCTTAGCAGTATCTTCAGGATTGCCATACCAATCAACAATGATTTGGATTAGCTTTTTTTCTAACTCATCCATTACTTTCTCCTTCAGCATCATTGTGTATGATCGTGTTCATGACTTTGCTCAATATATCCTGTATACTTACTTCGTAATCCACCCCATCATAAGCGATAATGGTATTTCTGTGTGGCACAGTACTTAGGATTTGTATCTCTTTACCGTCTGGAGCTTTTGACGTTCCAATTTCTTCATGGAACGGTCTAAAAGTTCCTTTTTGTCTTAGTAGTACCTTGATAGTTATTTCAAACTCATCCATCACTTTCCCTCCTTTGGTAGCTTTGTTCTTTCAATAAGAACTTCACCCTTGATATTTTTATATTGCTCAAGTGCCATGTGAGAGGCTTCAGCAAAAGTTTTACCGAACCCAAGAACATCGCTAGAAGCTGAGTACGGAAGTACACAATCAATATAACCCGCTCCTCTACCACCCATCCTTACAAGATACGGTGATGGACAATTCGGGTTATATTGCACTGCATAGCAATATTCACTCATCACTTCAAGTGCTTCAAGCTCATCCATCACTTTCTCCTTTCTGTCTATCTTTTCGAATTGCTTTAATACATCTCATATGATATGCAAGCTCATATTTTGCAAGCAATTTTTTATGAAGTGCTAAGTCATATTCAACAATGCTTTTTAGACTTGGGAATATGGTTGTTTTTGAATTTAGCACTTCAGCTACTATCCATCCAAATTTATTAGTATGGAGTGGTATTATTGCTGATGGCTCTTGGTTATCATTTCCGGTAAAGAGTTGGATCGTTCCTCTAATAGAATTCCAACGGTGATAGTCTGATTCTGAAACTACTGTATATGAATCACATTTAGTACATGTCGGTTCATCGTACATCTCATCAATATCATCACTTCCGCAACGTAAACAGACAAACTTTTCATTATCTTTTTTCATCACCCACCGCCTTTCATCTTCGCCTCTATCTCAGCTCTCATCTTTCGAAGTGCTTCGATATTGGCCTCAGATATCATCCGTTCACGCTGTATCGCACATTCCCCTTCATACCGTTTCTGACGCACGATCGCATCAATACGCATAAATGTACTCATGCTCCTATCCCCAGCAGCTCATCGAGTGTTGGTTCCTCCGTTTCGATATTGCTTCGTTCATATTCTCGACCGCGCTCATATGCTTCTGTAGCCAGTCTTTTCAGATAATCAAGCGAAACATAGACATTGGCCTGCTTTGCTTCAAATATAGGTTCTACGCCACATTGAAGCGGTGTGATTGATAGTTCATCCGATCTTGTCAGTATTTCGGTAGCACTATCTTTTAATTCTCCCGGACTGAGCGGATGTGCATTCGGTGCTTCATGGACTTTCTTTTTTGATTCACATTCGATGCAGGTACTGCGCCGTTTAACTCCTCTCCCCGGAAACTTTTTAAAGGCTTCCATTGGCTTATTTTGATTACAGGTGTCACATACCTGATATGTCGCTTCCTGTAATACATCATTCAGCTCTTGTCCTACCGTATCAAGTACGGCTGGAACATCATCCGAATTACCTCCATCAGGGATACTTTCAAACAGTTTCCGGATCGATGTAGGTAATTCATTTGGTTTCATAATACGCGGGTTATGCTGACTCTCATCCGGAAGAATCAAATAGCACATTCCACTGATTTGACAACCGGCATTTTCAAGTGCGGTTTTAGATGGTGTATCTTCGATCAATTCATTAGCTAAACAGCCACGCAGAAATCCTTGATAGTAGTTATCCGGAATCCAAATTTTTTCATTTTGACCCATTGGATGCCTCCCCGATAGTATCGATATCTTCAAGTTCTACTAAACAGATTTCATAACCTGTCATCGTATAAATTCGAAAATAACTTTTTTCCGTTTCGACGTCGATCTCAAGCTCAAGCTGAACATCGATACCTTGATATGCTTTCAGATTATCATGCTGCAGAGCTTTACCGTCGAATACAACTACTCCCCCGTCTTGAACAGTGCGGATGATTCCGGGTACAGCACTCATGCTGCACTCCCTTCGAGATCATTCTCTTTGGTCTCGATCCAGAAATTATCTTCGACAACCCGTTTTGCATCTACAAGTGCAAGCCGTTCATCACTCCACTCACGCATGGCATCTTTATTGACCTGTGGTTTAACCGTAATCGCATCTTCAAACCCATGTTTCTGCAATAGTTCCAGCGTTGATGCTTTCGTAGATATTTTCGTACTCTGACGATATCCGAACAGTCCAAACGGAAGCTCGATTGTTTTCTTGTCAATGAATAATTCTGAACGGTTATATTCACTGTAGACAGCCAATGATTTTTCAAGTGCTTCGATCTCTTCGAGCATCGGTCGAGTACTGTCTGCCAGCTTCTCTTTGATCTCATTTACCGCGATATCTGCTTCTGCTTGACCGATACGAACCTTTGCTTTTAAATCAGCGATTTTATGTAGTACCGCATCCGCTTCAGATAAAGAGGTGATCTTTTTAGTTTCGATTACTGGCTTGCTTCGTTTTTCTTTTGCCATGATTTTCTCCCAACATACAAAGCCGTACCGCGTAGCTACCGCGACCCGAACCTTTTTCTTTATTCTAAGTCCCATCGGAACCACCTAAACGTTTATTGGAGTCCTCCATCGGGCAGCCCGTCGGCAGCCCTGAGAAACACTCACTCCGGTTCAAATTCACAAACCTCTAATTCGCACCTCCTATATGGATTTATTACCCCTTTGATTTCAACGTCATACAACGTCTCTCCATGATATTCTCGGATGCGTACTACAATTCCCTTTAATATCCCTACATACACCCAACTCTTCTCACGTATAGGTTCGGGTTTCATAATTATTTCTTCCATATTTTGATCGGAACCTATCATCCAAACACCCCTGAAAAATCACATATAACTCCGATCAATATCGCAAATGCCATCATCGTCAACCCGATCACCGTATGTACTTTTGACTTTTCCCAAATGTAGACCTGTTTCATCGCTTACCCCTCTCGCACGTAGCACAATGTTTTTTGACGATCGAGTAAATCCGATCGCTGATATTTCTTCCCTCTGCGGCGGCATCACCGTATTTTCTGCATACAGTCGGATGCATTTCACCGATAGCAGGGCACTCGATCATTTCATTTTCCAAATATCCGTATTTTTCACGGATAAGCGCATAGAGCTTTGCAGGGTTATGTTTGTATTTTCCCATATGCAGTGTCTGCCATGTAGCCGGAGATTTACCAACTTTTTCTACCAGCTTCCGATAACTTCCCTCAATCTCGTATGCTTTATCAAGTAGCTCATGGTCTGTCATGCAACACCTCCGAGTTTTTCGAGCATGTCGGCACGTTTTTCAAGATTGATATTAAATGACCTATTGTTTTTTAACCGTCCTGATCTCTCCATAATTCCTGCTTCTATAAACTCTTCAAGGTATCGGAATACCTTTGCCGAGTATTGATTCATACCGGCATTATTAGCAATGACTTCCCGTGTAATTTCTTGCGTTCTCATAGCTCTGAGCAGCTTGATCTTATCTTTGATCTGTATAGGATGCGAACCGTCAAGCACAAACTCATCACCATTGTTTTTATCCCGGACAATGTCGCACGGTTTTTTGAGGATAAAAGGGGAAAGAATGCCGGTATCTTTAACCAGCTTGTAGTGCCGATCCTTGAATGTTTGTGATCCGCGCTCAAGTTCAAGATATCCTGCAAGTTCCAAAGCTCTAAAAATCGGAAGCAAAAAGTCACTGTTCACATCGAGGATCATCATAATGTCACCGGCTCTAAACTGTCGGTTTCGGCGCATAAATCCCCATACCTTTTGTTTATTGCTTTGACGCGGTCGTTGTATACGCTTCACCTTTGATGCCATGCTCTACCCCCAAATCCTTAAACTGTTTATAGTTTACGCTTTCGATACCATTGATCTCACACTCGTTCTCAAGCCGAAGCAAGAGCACTTTGATCTGTCGTAGATTCGGATATTTCGATGCGAAATGGTCGATCAAGTCAGTTTCTATTTTAACTTCGGATAGCCCACAGTACTTCTCCACATCGGTACGGCTAATCGGTTTGAATTCGACGAATTCTACGACCCGGCTATAGTAGTGTCGGTGACGCTTTAGCTTGGAGTTGGCTTCCTCCATACCGATCATGTATAGCACCGTGGATGTCTCGTCATGAATATCACGGAACATCTCTAATACAGTCACTTTTTCACTTCGCAGAAGGGCATCTATCTCATCGACAATGATGATCCGCTCTTCACGGCGCAGCTCTTCAAGGATACGGTCATACATCCGTCCGCTTCCCCCTTGGGTATCAAGCCCAAGCTCAAAACATAGTCGCTCTAATACACTCTTTTTGCTCCATGTTTGCGCTGCACGCAGTAGGATGGCATTTTTACGTGCTGCGATCCGCTCTTGACTGAATGTTTTACCCAATCCGAAGTTACCAAACGCAAGACCCATACGAGGAGCCGTAGCGGGTAGATTTTCGAGCCTTGTCAAAGACTCCAGCAATCGTGTATAATTTGTCGTTTCGATAAAAGACTCTTTCATAGGGTCTCCTTATTTGAATTTGAGCGTTTAATTCCTGCTAAAAACTTAAACGCTTGATTCCATCCACCGAAGTGGATGGGTCAAACCTTCAAGAAACTCTTTTCCGTCTTTCGACTTCCCGTAATGCCGATTCATATACATCCGGGTACTTTTCAGAAAGTACGGTATCTTTTTCATCCCACGTTTTTGTGATCATTTTGTCAACAAAGCGGTCATAGACACTATCCCATTTTCGGGTAGCATTTGTTGATGGTTCTTTATCCATTGACTTTGCCGCTTCATGTGCGGCGGATACGGATAATGTATCCTTGATCGTTCTAAACTCAGGTACCTCGATTCCCATCTGCTCTTCAGCAGCGATGATCCGATCGGTAATGAGCGGATCGGCCATTTTCTTGGCAAGCTCTTCTTGCTCTCGCACCAGTCGATCGATCTGGCGTGATTTCTTCTTGAACTCTTTAGTTGCTGAAGCGTGTTTCTCGCGTGACTGGCCTTTGAGCGCAGGATCTTCTGCCACACATACGAACTGATGATCTGTGGTGTACACCAGCAGTTCTCCCATCTCGTCCGGTTCGATCGTTACTACTTTCTCTCCGACCATAGCAAAAAGCTCTACAGCGGAGTAGTGGGCTTCGATTCCGTCTTTGCGTATCGTGATCCCCTTTTTACCCACTGTTCGAACAACTGTTTGTCCGAGAAGATAGTCGAGGGTTCGATGATCACCGACCGTTTTGGCAGGGGTGAAGTCTCCTTGCCATCTTTGGATCGGTGCTATTCCAAGCGAATTGTGCTTGCGCTGCTCATAGATAGCATCGACCCATCGGTCAATCCATCCGGATAGCTCTTCGGGAGATAACGGAACTTCGATAGAAAGACCGGCATAATCTTTCTTCTTGGCAAATAGCTTGGCAAAAGCATCCTCACTATATGACTTCGCTTTCCACCGATCGATAGCCTGTAATTTATGCTCGAATGACAACCCTGCCTGTATCGCTTGACGCTCCGCAACAGAATGTCCGCAGAACCCTTCGATCTCACGGAATAGCTCTCTGGCCATTGTCCCGAAAAATCGTTCGATATGCGGCTTTCGGTCACCGGAGAACGGAGGAACAATAACCTGCTCGATACCCAGCGAAAAACACACCGATGCAAAATGATTTGATGTATAGTCCTTCCCGTTATCGGTCACTACCTGATCTGGGATACCAAGTTTTATGATTGCTTTTCGAATGTTCCGGGCTAGAGCGTATGAGGTATTTGATTCCTCCAAGCTCATCACCACCCGTCGGCTGAATACGTCGATCGCTCCGACGATCAGCCATCGGCGTCCATCGCTTGTCACGACATCGGCTACAGTTCCGTCCAGCTCCCATACATGGTTTTTGAATTTTGCCTTTTCACTCATATCTCCGAATGCAGGCATATAGTGTGATTTGGCTTTATCCGGATTAACCCGCATTTGCCATATAAGTGAGTTATCATCCTTCCATTGAGCAATGAACCGGTCTATCGTAGTCATACTTGGTAATGCATCTCCAAACGCATGTTTGAGATTTTCATATATCCCTGAGACATTCAGATGAACGTCACGGCGCAGCAGATACCGAACCGTCATCTCTTTCATCTCTTCGCTCATCGCACCTTTTCCTTTAGGGCGTCCACGACTATCTGCGAGAGCAACGATCACATTACGTTTCTCTTTCTTAGCTTTACGATACACACCAAGCCAGCGATTGATCTTGGCTTTAGTAACATTCAGAGGTTCATATTCGATATTAAGTGTCGCCATGAAGGAATCAATCGTCATACCTTTAGGGCGTTTTTCGAACTCCGATAGTAGCTGGCATTTCAGCTCTGATAGTTCACGTTCTTCGGAGGTGAGTTTCAATGCTTCCCGTGGGTCTATTTCATTTTTTCTACTATCAGATCGATCTCTTCCATTGCTGTCGTTACATCGATCGTTAATATCGTTGCGAATGCTATGTCCTCTTTTGATGTCGAGTTCAATATCTGCATTTTCATTGCCTGTAAGGCACGTTCCGCTTCGCTGATCATATTGAGCAGTCCCCGTTTCTGATCCATCGTTTTCTCCTATCCAAAAATCGAATATTTTTCCTCTTCCACCTATCCCATCGATCAGCTTGAATTGATACGACATCCCACCGATGACAATCACATCTGATTGTGCATTTGATGCATGGCGCCGAACGGTTCGTTCGCTGATTCCGGTTTGATCAGCTACCTCTTTTGCCGTCATCACGCACTCCTTTTATCAGGATCATAGGTGAGTTTCTTACCGTCGATATCGTCATCCCATACTCCGTCTATACGGAGCTGTTCAACGCAATCTTTAGATTTTCCTTTCTTTTTTCCGTTTGCATATCCATCGAGAACTTTATATAAAAGGTCACGGTCAAGATTTCGGGATGATGCGTATGCGGTAACGGAGAACCCTTTATTTTTGAAACGGTCTTTAAGGGTTTGTTGTTCCATTTGGCTTTTCCTCCTTATATGGATTTAGGTGTAGGTAATACCCACATCGAAGTCCTTGTATAATGACGTTGCAACACATTCAAAATAAAAGGACTTGGGTATGGATATGAAGTTATTGGAATCACGGTGCGATGAACTAATTGATGAGATAGTGGAAAATGCATCCGATGATATGCTTCAAGACATGATTAACTTGATGCTATACGGAGACTATTCGATCATGAACAAAAAGGCGTTTAATGATCTGTATGAAATCAACCATGAGGAGATAGAAAAGTTCATCCTGCTATCTCCCGATGATCGCGATGCTAGATCAGACACCAGATATTGGTACGTTATGTCGCTGAATGCCCTACAGAGAATGAAAGTGTCAGCGTATAACGCGGGTCTTCTTTTGGGTAAAATGAAAAACGCTCTGCCGGAAGACGCTCAATACTGCACTGATGCGGCATTATTGGCTTCCCTATCCATGTTGGGTGGCAGAAAAACACTTCCTTCCCACAAAGAACTTTTAGAGCTTCTACACGATCATCTTTCTCTTCGAAGAGCTGATAGTGTTTAAAAAAGCGCTTAGGCTTCATGCGAAAAATCTTGTCTATCCCGCTCAATTTACGAAACGCGATATATTCACCGTCCAAAACGGCCATAATGATTGGTTCTTTTTCCATAAAAAACTCCCTCCTACACTTTGATAATCTCCCCGAAGGGGGATCATTCAAATATAGAAACTCTTCCCCCTACTTATCTGAGAAGAAAAACCTTTGACATGGGTGACCTGTAGACCCGTTTGGTACATCAAATAACTCAGTCACCGAAGTAACTGTTTAACTTCACACACAAAGTTAAACAGCGTTTAATACTAAACATTGTTTAATTTCTAATGCGTTGTAAGAATTATAGTCTAATTAATTGGACTATGTCAAGCATTTGGTCTAATTTTATGGAGTAGTATATGAAGACAAGTATTGTTATTAAAAAAATAAGAGATCATGTCGGAGATATGAATCAAAATGAAATTGCCGATTTCTTGGGGATTGAAGCTAAGCGAATTAAAAATCTTGAAGCTGACGCAGTCCAAAAATTTAGAGATGATGAGATCGATAAGATAGTCCAAAAAACTGGATTGTCTCGATCTTTTATCCTTACTGGCCAAGATGTGCCAGCAATAGATGATAAAAATACTATATCAATCAACTACTACTCTGATATTTATGCAGCAGCTGGTCATGGTGCGCTAAATGGTGATACACAGCCTGAAGTAATGACAGTAAGCCGATCATTCCTATCCAATATGTTTGGACTTAGCAGTTTCGTTGGAATCGATATTATCAATGTCATAGGTGATTCGATGGAGCCATTTGTTCCAAATGGGGAGACTATACTATTGCAGCGAACCCATGAAGCTCGCAATAATCAAGTAGTAGTTGCACGTATTAATGATGAGCTCTTCGTTAAACGATTGTTGCGCGATCCGCTAGGAAGATGGGTAAAGCTTATATCTGACAATCAGCATTACCCCGATATCGATCTAAATCATGAAGAGATGCAACAGCTTGAGATCATCGGCATAGTGTATGGACGATATCGACCTATATCATAAAACCATTTTGATTATTTAAAGGAGTTAAAAATGTTCAAACTTAAAAGTATCCTATTGATAGTGTCTATATTTATATTGGTTGGTTGCGGGAATAGTAGTAGTAGTTATGAAACTCCTGCTCAGGCTGTAGAAGAAACTTCATCCGAACCAGCCGCAAAAGATAGTTTATCTTTGGATTTTAAATCATGGGAATTATCCAGTGGAGTAATCTTTATAGGTAATTTCAAGATTAAAAATAATCATCCTGAATATAGTATTAAAGACATAACAATAGAATGCACTACTCATGGTGCAAGTGGTACTCCATTAAATACTGTATTAAAAACGGTATATGAAGTGATACAACCAGCGAAATCAAAAACTGTAAAAGAGTTGAATTTTGGTTTTGTAAATAGTCAATCATCAAATGCTGAATGTAAAATTGTTGATGCTGTTTGGAATTAAATGTCCATTGGTATTTGTCCGTGGTGTATGTGTCCGTGGTCAACTATTTTTGTCCTTGGTCGATAAAAATACTGTCCTTGGTCGATATCGTACAACTTTATGTAAAAGTTAAACAGTGAATTTTTTCTCGCGGTAAAAATGCGTATATCGTCGTTGTAGTGCTTGTTTGCTCTGTTCAAAAATCGGCCGTAAAAGTGTGGATAAGAAAAGGATAAAAAAGATAATTTCAACTTGCAGAAATAATGTGAAATAGATGCGCCTCAAATATCGCTATATAGGCGCTTTCGTGCCTTTTTGTCCTTTTCTCATATTATCTGAAAAACTACACTCTCTCATCAAAGGGGTAGAATCCCTCCAAACCAAAGAGGGCAATATCAACCT
>JAEAMF010000701.1_pt1 | contig 34784 bp, 30 predicted proteins | sample 8958721 | NCBI WGS metagenome assembly JAEAMF01 (sample SAMN16933255, study PRJNA681124) | bioreactor sludge metagenome | isolation source: anaerobic bioreactor treating anionic surfactant - SDBS | place: India: Bengaluru | collected 2019-02-28 | reverse complement strand
GGCGAAGAGCTCTTTTTCGAGACCGTCGCGTCCCGCAAGCTGGTCGACCTGATCGAACGCAACGCCGACGAACTGACCCGGAGCTACGTCGAGGACATCCGCCGCGATCCGCGGATGCCCAATTACCAGGGCTTCGACCAAAAAGAGATCTACAAGAGGGCCTTCCGGGTCTACAGCCAGCTCGGCAAATGGATCTCCCACGAGACGACCAAGGAAGAGGTCAAGAGCTATTGGACCGCTCTGGGCCGGCAGCGCCGGCGGGAGGGCTTTCCGATCTCCGAGATCGTCCTGTCGCTCTGCCACATCCGGCGTCTGTTGTGGGCCAAGATCCAGGCGGCCGGGCTGCTCGACACCGCGCTCGACCTTTACCAGGCCATGGATCTCCAGCACCGGGTCCTGGTGTTCTTCGACCGGGCCATCTATTACGCGGCCGTCGGCTACGAAGAGCGCCTCTGACGGCCCCGGAGAGGCCGTGCGGTCGGACGGGAGGGGAGACGTGAGCGCCGGCCTGTACATCCATTTCCCCTTTTGCGCGGCCAAGTGCCCGTATTGCCACTTCTACAGCGTGCCCTGGACCGCCGCCGGGCGCCGGACCTGGCGGGACGGCCTGGCCCGGGAGGCGGAGGCCGCCGCGGCGACGGTCGCGGCCGGGCTGCGCTTCGACACCCTCTACATCGGCGGCGGGACGCCGTCCCTCTTGAGCGAGGACCAGCTGGCCGCCGTCCGGGACCTGGCGCTGTCCCGTTTCCCCGTGGAGATGGCCGAGTTCACCCTGGAAGCCAATCCCATGGCCGGCGGCCCGGATATCGTCCGGGGCTGGCGGTTCGCCGGCGTGACCCGGTTGAGCGTCGGCGTCCAGTCGTTCGACGACGGCGTCTTGCGCACCCTGGGCCGGCCCTATACGGCGGCCGAGGCGCTGCGCTTCTGCCGGGCCGCCCGCCAGGCCGGGTTCGAGTCCTTGTCGATCGACCTCATGATCGGCGTCCCCGGGGAAACGTCCGAGGCCATCGAGCGGACGCTGGAGGCCGTTTCCGCGCTCGGGCCGGACCATGTCTCGGCCTATTTCCTGGAGAACGTCGAAGGCCTGCCTTTCGCCGAGGTCCTGGCCCGCCACCCGGTCGACGAGGACGCCGCCGTCGGAGCGTACGAACGGGTCCGCACGCGTCTCGAGGAGGGCGGCCTGGCCCGCTACGAGATCTCGAACTTCGCCCGGCCGGGCCACGAATGCCGCCACAACCTCAAGTACTGGCGCTACGAGCCGTTCCTGGGCCTGGGCCCCGCCGCCTCGTCCCACCTGGGCGGCCGGCGCTGGACCAACCGGGCTTCGCTCGACGGCTGGGCCAAGTCCCTGGACGGCGGGAACGCTGCCCGCGAAGAGGTCATCGAGCTGGACGCGGCCGCGGCGGCGCGGGAAGCGCTGGCGTTCGGGCTGCGGCTCGTCCGCGGCGTGGACTCCGCCGAGCTGCGAGAGCGGACCGGCGTCGACGTCTTTTCCCTCTTCGCCCGGGAGATCGATGAATTGGCCTCCGATGGGCTCCTCGTCCAAGCCGGCTCGCGCCTCTGGATCCCGGCCGACAAGCTCCTCGTCTCCAACGCCATCCTGTCCCGGCTCATTTAAGAAGGGGTCAAACCTAAATTTCTTCAATTTCTTAGTGATCCGTCCGGGGTCGCCTATTCGCATCAATTGAAGAAATTTAGGTTTGACCCCAACCGCGGGGCGGCATAAAATCGAAGGGTCATGCCTGGAAAGAAAACTACCGCATCTGCCAGCCATCGCCTCGCGCCCGCGGCGGCCGCGCGAGAGGTCCTGACCGCCCTGGCGGCCAAGGCCGACCCGGCCCGGGCCCGCGACGTCCAGCGCTATTTCAAGGAAGAGGTCATGTCCTACGGCGTCGGCGCCCCCGATGTCCATGCCCTGGCCCGGGCGACCTACGACCGGGTCAAGGCCGATTGGACCGCCGAGGAGGCCATGGCCCTCTGCGACATCCTCTTCGAGGAGCCCCAGCTCGAGCCCAAGTCCGTCGGGTCCCTGGTGCTATTCCGGTTCAGGGCCTCGTTCCCGCCCTCCCTTTTCGCCCGGGCCAAGGGCTGGCTCGCGGCCGACAAGCTGCCCGGCTGGGCCTCGGTGGACGTCTTCGCCCCCGGCTGCCTGGGGGCCTTCCTGGAACGCTACCCGGCCTATGTGGAGAAGATCAAGGCCTGGAGCCGCCATCCCAATCGCTGGGTCAAGCGGGCTTCGCTGGTGTCGTTCATCAAGCTGGCCCGCAAACCGGCGTACCAGGCGCCCATCTACGAGATCTCGGCCTCCATCTTCGGCGTCGACGACGACCTCATCCACAAGGCCAACGGCTGGCTGCTGCGGGAGGCCGGCAAGGCCGACCCGGCCCGGCTGGAGGCCTTCCTCCGCCGCCACGGGCCGGCCATCCCGCGGACGACGCTACGCTACGCCATCGAGCGCTTCCCGGCCGCCAAGCGCCAGGCGCTCCTTCGGGATACCAAACGGACGTGACGCCGGGCCCCCGAGGCCCGGGCGAGGAGGAATCGATGAACAAGACCCGGGCCCTGGCCTTCGTCGCCGCCATCCTGACCCTGACGGCCCTGTCGTTCGGTGCGCAAGAGGCGCGTGTCCTGCGCTTCCCGACGGTCTCGAACGGCGCCATCGTCTTCAGCAGCGCCGGCGATCTCTACACCGTGCCCCTTGCCGGCGGCGTGGCCCGCAAGCTGACGTCCCATTACGAGGGCTACGAGGCCTTCGCCCGCTTCTCGCCCGACGGCGCCTCGATCGCCTTCACCGGCGAATACGACGGCAACCGCGAGGTCTATCTCATCCCGGCGCAGGGCGGCGTCCCCAAGCGCCTGACCTTCACGCCCTCCCTGGGCCGCGACGACATCTCCGACCGGATGGGCCCCAACAACCTGGTCATGGGCTGGACCCCGGACGGCGCCAAGGTCGTCTTCCGGTCGCGCATGGCCGAGTGGAACGATTTCAACGGCCAGCTCTACCTCGTCCCGAAGGACGGCGGCCGGCCCGACCAGATCCCCCTGCCGCGCGGCGGCTTCTGCTCGTTCTCGCCCGACGGCTCCAAGCTCGCCTACAACCGCATCTTCCGCGAGTTCCGCACCTGGAAGCGCTACCGCGGCGGCATGGCCGACGACGTCTGGATCTACGACTTCGCCGCGAAGACGGTCGAGAACATCACCGCCAACCCCGCCCTCGACATCATCCCCATGTGGAGCGGGAACAAGATCTACTTCGTCTCCGACCGCGACGAGGCCAAGCGGGTGAACCTCTACGTCTACGACCTGGCCACCAAGGCCACCCGCAAGCTTACGGACTTCGCCGAGTTCGACATCAAGTTCCCCTCGCTCGGCCCCAAGTCCATCGTCTTCGAGAACGGCGGCTACATCTATAATTTCGATCTCGCCTCCGAGAAGACGGCCAAGGTCCCCATCATCATCGCCGACGACAAGGTCTCCGCGCGCGGCGGCATCCTCAAGGTCGGCGGCCAGGTCACGAACTACGAGATCGGCCCCGACGGCGCGCGGGCCCTTATCGGCGCCCACGGCGACATCTTCACCGTCCCGGCCAAGCACGGCAACGTCCGCAACCTGACCGCGACGCCCGGCATCCACGAGCGCAGCTCGAAATGGTCGCCCGACGGCCGGACGATCGCCTTTGTCTCCGACCGCAGCGGCCAGGACGAGATCTGGCTCATGAACGCCGATGGAACGGGCGACCCTCGTCAGCTCACGACCGGCGGCGACACCTACAAATACAACCTCCTCTGGTCGCCCGACGGAGCGAAGATCGCCTGGGACGACAAGATGCTCCGCCTCTCCATCGTCGACGTCGCCACCAAGGCCGTCACGGTGGCGTTCACGGCCAAGGCCGGCGAGATCGGCCGGTACGACTGGTCGCCGGACAGCCGCTGGATCGCCTTCGACCATCCCGAGGTCGAGGCCCCCAACCGCGTCGATCTCTACTCCGTCGAGAGCGGCAAGACCTTCGCCGTGACCGACAATTGGTACGACTCCTTCGGCCCGGCCTTCAGCCGGGACGGCAAGTATCTCTTCTTCGTCTCCAACCGGGACTTCGATCCCGTCTTCAGCCAGACCGAATACGATCCCGCCTACCTGGCCATGTCGCGGGTCTATTTCGTGACCCTCGCCAAGGACACGAAGTCGCCCTTCGCCCCCAAGAGCGACGAGGTCGCCGTCAAGACCGCCGCGGAGGCCAAGACCCCCGCCGGAAAGCCCGCGGCGCCTCCCGAAAAGAAGCCCGCCGCGAAGCCCGAGCCCGCCGCGGCGGCCCCCGTCATGGTGGACACCGACGGCCTCATGGGCCGCATCGTGGCCCTGCCCATCGAGACGGCCAACTACGGCGATATCAACGCCATCGGCGACGTCGCCTACTACGGGAAGTTCAAGCCCGGCGCCGGCGGCCCCAGCCTGATGCTCTATGACCTCACGGAGCTCAAGGAAAAAGACCTTGGCGCGTTCCAGGGCTACGAAATCTCGGCCGACGGCAAGAAGATGCTCGTGGCCAAGGATGGCGGTTACGCCATCATCGACCTGCCCAAGGGCCCCATCGCCCTCGAATCCAAGCTCGAACTCTCCGGGATGGAAGTGGACCGGGACCGCCGCCAGGAGTGGGACCAGATCTACGAGGAGTGTTGGCGGCAGATGAAGGAGTTCTTCTACGCGCCGAACATGCACGGCGTCGATTGGGACGCCCTGCGCCTTCGCTACAGGCCCCTGGCCCAGGCGGCCAACCACCGGGCCGATCTGACCTACGTGCTCGGCGAGCTCATCGGCGAGCTCAGCTCCGGCCACACCTACGTCGGCGGCGGCGACATGCCCGTCGCCCCCAAGATCAAGGTCGGCATGCTGGGGGCCAAGCTCGAGCGCGACGGCAAGACCGGCTTCTATCGAATCGCCCACATCCTCCGCGGCCTGAACTGGGACCGCTCGGTCCGCTCGCCGCTCACCGAGGTCGGGGTCAACGTCCGGGAAGGGGAGTACATCGTGGCCGCCAACGGCCGCGTCCTCGACAAGGTCGGCGACATCTCCGAGGCCCTCTATAACACGGTCGGCAAGCAGGTTACGCTCAAGGTCGCCCCGGCCGCCGACGGCAAGAACGCCCGCGAGGTCGTGGTCATCCCGGTCGAGACGGAGAACTCCCTCTACTACAACGACTGGGTCGAGGCGAACATCGCCAAGGTCGACAAGGCTACGGGCGGCCGCGTCGGCTATATCCACATCCCCGACATGGGCACCGACGGCCTCAACGAGTTCGTCAAGCACTTCTACCCGCAGCTGCGCAAGAAGGCCCTCATCATCGACGTCCGCGGCAACGGCGGCGGGAGCGTCTCGCCGATCATCATCGACCGGCTCGTCCGGGAGATGGTCATGGTCGAGGTGGGGCGCAACCAGGCCCCCGGGCCCGATCCCGGCGCGGCCTTCATCGGCCCGAAGGTCTGCCTCTGCGACGAGTTCTCGGCCTCCGACGGCGACATCTTCCCGTACCGGTTCAAGACCCTCAAGCTCGGCCCCGTCATCGGCAAGCGGACCTGGGGCGGCGTCGTCGGCATCCGCGGCACCCTGCCGCTCCTCGACGGCGGCTCCCTCAACAAGCCCGAGTTCGCCCCCTACAGCCCGGACGGACGGGGCTGGATCATCGAGGGCGCGGGCGTCGAGCCCGACATCGTCGTCGACAACGACCCGGCCCGCGAGTTCGCCGGCGTGGACGACCAGCTCAACAAGGGCATCGAGGTCATCCTCGAGGAGCTCAAGTCCAAGGGACGCGAGATCCCGCCCGTCCCGGCCTTCCCGATCAAGAAGTAGGACGCGAGGAGGAGCGATGAGCGACGAAAAGGTCCAGGTCAGCTGCCCCGTCTGCGGCACGACCAACAACTTCCCGCTGGCGGCCCGGGGCAAGACCGTCCGCTGCGGCCGCTGCAAGTCGCCGCTGCCCGAGCCGGGCCAGGTGCTCGAGCCGGAGCTCGACGGCATCGCGGGTCTGTTCCAGAACTCGGCCCTGCCCGTGCTGGTCGATTTCTATTCGACGACCTGCGGCCCCTGCCACATGATGCACCCGATCCTCGAGCGGCTGGCCGCCCGCCGGGCCGGCCAGGTGGCCGTGGTGCGCATCAACGTGGAGAGCTACCCGGAGGTGGCCCGGGAATTCCGGGTCCAGGGCGTGCCCACCTTCGTCGTCGTCCACAAGGGCACGGAGCGGGGGAGGACGGTGGGCGCGGCCGACGAGAGCAGCTTCGCCCTTTGGGCCGCCAGCCTGACCTGAAGATGCAGGCGGCACGGAGGGCCGGGGCTGGGAAGCATCTTAGTAAAGGGGTTTCAAAGGCGGTCAAGATCCTCGGTGGGATCTTGGGAAGGAACGGAATGCCGAGGGGGGGCTCGAACCCCCGCCTCTAATAATTATACAAACGATAGATAATAAATATTATAGGTGGCTATAGGGAAAATCCGAGCACAAAAGCAAAAACCCGCATCTTCTTCATGAGGACAGGGACGTCTGGAGGTGTGAGGTCGTCGGACATCAGCTCCCGAAGGCCATGATGATAGCGTGCCTCAAGGCTTATCGCTATTCCCCCAAGTTTCTTCTGGAAGCCGATCCCGCCCACAACCCCATAATCCAGGCTCTTCGTCCCATCAGTAAGCACGAATGCTAACTCCGGGCCGGCCAGGATATAAGGGGAAGTCCCGGGCTTGAAAAGGACCTTGATCAATACGGGGATGCTCAACTCATTAATCCTCGTCAAGCGGTGGTCGGCCAATAATTGATATCCGATCCGGCTGCCTTTTTGGAGGAAGAGGGCGTCGGCCTCGAGCACGATGTTCGAGTTCAGTGAGAATTCGACCCCACCTCCAGCGATTATTCCTGCCCCGAACTCCGGGTGAGGGAGAAAGATGTACCCCCCATCTTGCCTCGTTATCGGACCTGTGCTCTTTGAAAGTGAAAGGCCGCCCAGGATCTTGAATTCCGCTGAATAAGTCCAAGAGACGAGGAGAAGAAGGAAGATCGGAACGAACACCTTTTTCATTGTGTCCTCCTTGATCTTTTGACGCCAAGCGCCTTAGGAATCTTCCATACAGGAATAGAATGAGAACTGAGGAGTGACGAGCGCCAATTTCGCCTCGGAAAATTGTGGCCGAAATTGTGTCACGGAATGACAACTTCAGGCAGGACGTGACGGCTCCAGGTGCCGTCTACAGGCGGGATTTCTCGTAGAACAGGTGGTGCCGAAGGGGGGACTCGAACCCTTATTATCGAATTATAATAAACTGTTTATATAGAATGAGATAGACAGTGGATTCTGTTGTTTATTCGGCTTTGAGAAGGTCTTTCCAGACAACTCTATAGCGCTTGATATACTGATAGCCGTCCTCGTCCTCCTCAAGGGCGTAATATTTTCCTTTGAGGATAGTTATGCCAGTGGGTTTGAGAGGTATTCGGCTGAGGAAGCGTCCTTCAGCGTCGAAGATATCGTGGACCTTCATTCCATTGGGGGCGGGTTCCCAAGTCTCGACGAAAAGATGGCCGAGGTCGCTCATGAAGAACCGACGGTAGGCCGAGTGATACTTAGAGAACTCATAAATGATAGGGGTCCCCGCAGGATTCGTCTTCTTTTGGCCCGCCTTGTCCGATTCCGTGACAATTATAGGATCGTATTCTCGTTCGATCCTCTTGAAGACCTTGTGATCGGATGGACCATAGAAGCTTATTTCGTAGGTTAGAGGGTAGCCATAGACGAGATTATCTGCGCGGTCCACGGCGAAATAGCTGATGGCCATGAATGGATTAGCGTTGCTCGGGGGCAGTCCGGGCGCCTCTGCTATGACGGCGGTGAGCGAACCGTCGGGTTTGAGCTTCTTGGTCCAATAGCGCACGTCATTTCCATCGCGGGTGCGATCCATGACGTAGATACTCCCCTTTGAATCTATCGCGGCAAGAAACGTCATCATGGACCAGAGTGATAGATCGCGGAGGTGAGTTCCGTCCGTCCTAAACCAGCTCAACTTCGTTCCTGGTTGGTGGAGGACGAGCTCGCCCGATGTCCGGTCGTACAGAAGGAGATAAGGGTATTCGAATTCGCCCGGGCCCTGACCCTGGCGGCCGAAGGTCCGAATATGATTCCCAGAAGGATCGAAAACCTTGATATTGTAGTTCTTTCTGTCCAGCACGTAGATAGACCCTGAATCATTGACGACAACAGACTGGATCCGGCCGAAAGCGGCTTCCCCCTGTGCTTCCGGGCCGCCAAGTGAGAGCTCCTCTTTGAGCTCGAGGATGGGATTTTTATAGATAGGCTCTGTAGGATTCTTGATTATCGTGAAGTTGCCCTCTTTGACTATCGAACCCCTCCATTTGGGTTGGGCTTGTGCTCGGAGGGGGACCGACATGATCATGATGAGCAGACCCAAAATGGGAAACCGCATTTTGAGCTCCCTTGTGTCCTGTCTCACGCCTTCATCCATTTAGACGCACTTCAACATCAAATCGTCCATAAAGTAGTCCAAGGTTCACGCCCGAGGAATGACTGACTTTTTGTCCCCAGAATTGTATCTAAAATTGTAACACCTTTTGGCAGTTCCAGGCAGGACGTGACGGCTCTGGGCGCCATCAACAGGCGGGATTTCTCGAGGAAAAGGGAATGCCGAAGGGGGGACTCGAACCCCCATAGCCTTGCGGCCACTAACCCCTCAAGCTAGCGTGTCTGCCAATTCCACCACTTCGGCACAAAACGAGGTCTACTTCTTCTCGGCCGGGGCCGGGGAGGCCGGGGCCGGCGTCGCGGGCTTCTGCTCGGGCTGGGCGGCCGGCGCTGCCGTCTGACCGGCCGCGGCCGACTTGTCCTCGGGCTTGGCCGCCGGGGCCGTGGTCGCGGCCGGGGCCTTCTCGCCGCCGACGACGGACGAGGCGTTCCGGCCCGAGACGACCCACAATCCGAGCGATGTCAGCATGAAGATGATCGCCGAGGCCGTCGTGATCTTGGACAGCAGATTGGCGCTGCCCCGGGCCCCGAAGGCCGTCTGGCTGCCGCCGCCGCCGAACGCGCCGGCCAGGTCGGCCGCCTTGCCCGATTGCAGCATGACCGCGAGGATCAGGATCATGCAAACGATGATGTGCAGGATGATGATTATCGTGCTCACTTCTCTTCCCTGTAGGCCCGAAGGGCCTCTCCCGCGATGCCGATGAAGCCGCCGGCGTCGAGAGAGGCGCCCCCGACCAAAAATCCGTCGATATCCTTCTCCCGGAACAACGGATAAGAATTGGCCGGCTTGACGGAGCCGCCGTAGAGGATTATAGCACAAGCCGCGGCTTCATTTCCATAGGATTCCGCGATCCGCTGCCGGATGTGGGCGTGGACCTCTTCGGCCTGCTCCGGGGTCGCCGTCCGGCCCGTGCCGATGGCCCAGACGGGCTCGTAGGCGATGACCGCGCGCTCGAGGTCGCCCTTGGACAGCCCCCCCAGGCCCTTGGCCAGCTGCTCGTCGATGCGCTCGAGCGTCCTCCCGCCGTCGCGCTCCTCGAGGACCTCCCCGACGCAGATGACCGGCGTCAGCCCGGCCTCCAGGGCGGCCCGGGCCTTGCGGCTGACGGCCTCGTCCGTCTCGCCGAAGAGCTGGCGGCGCTCCGAGTGGCCGACCAGGACGTAGCCGCAGCCGGCGTCCCGGAGCATCGGTCCGGAGACCTCGCCGGTGAAGGCGCCCTGCTTCTCCCAGTGGAGGTTCTGGGCGCCCAGCCCGACGTCCGACCCGGCGATGGCCGCGGCCACGGCCGCCAGGGCCGTGTAAGGCGGGATGAGGACCAGGGTGGCCTCGGGCACTCCGGGCCTGGCCTCGACGATCTTCCGGGCCAGGTCCGAGGCCTCGCGGAGGCCCAGGTTCATCTTCCAGTTGCCCGCGATGAACGGGGCGGGCCGGCGGCGGTCCATCCTACTTTTCCAGGGCCGTGATGCCGGGCAGCGTTTCGTAGGCGACGTATTCGAGCGAGGCCCCGCCGCCCGTCGAGATGTGGCTGATCTTGTCCCGGACCCCGGCCTTCTTGATGGCGGCCACGGAGTCCCCGCCGCCGACGATGGAGATGGCGCCGGAGGCGGCCACGGCCTTGGCCACGCCGATCGTGCCCTGGGCGAACTCGTCGATCTCGAAGATGCCCATGGGGCCGTTCCAGAAGATGGTCTTGGCCGCGGCGATGACCGCCGCGTAGGCGGCCACGGTCTTAGGACCGATGTCGACGCCCATCATGTCCTCGGGGAAGGGCAGGGCCTCGACGATCCGCGTCTCGGCCCCGGCCTGGGGCGCCTTGGCCAGGACGTGATCCTGGGGCAGGTGGAAGCTGACCTCGTTCGTCCGGGCCTTGTCCAGGATGACCAGGGCGATCTCGATCTGGTCGTTCTCGACGAGCGACCGGCCGACGCCGAGGCCCTGGGCCTTGAGGAACGTGTAGGCCATGGCGCCGCCGATCAGGATGTGGTCGGCCTTGCCGAGCAGGCTCTCGATGATCTCGATCTTGTCCGAGACCTTGGCCCCGCCCAGGATGGCCACGTAGGGCTTGACCGGCGTATGGACGGCCTTTTTAAGGTAGTCGACCTCTTTCTTCATCAGGTAGCCGGCGGCCTTGACCGGGATGAAATCGGCAATGCCGACGACCGAGGCGTGGGCCCGGTGGCTCGAGCCGAAGGCGTCGTTGACGAAGATGTCGACGCTCTCGGCCAGCTGGCGGGCGAAACCCGCGTCGTTCTTCTCCTCTTCCTTGTAGAAGCGGACGTTCTCGAGCAGCAGGACCTCGCCCTCGCCCAGGCCCTTCTTGAGCCGTTCGACCTCGTCGCCGACGACATCCGGGGCCATGACCACCTTGTAGGGGATGAGCTCGGCCAACCGGGCCGCGGCCGGCTTCAGGCTCATGGACGGCTCGACCTTGCCTTTGGGCCGGCCCATGTGCGAGGCGATGATCAGCCGGGCCCCGTGCTCGAGGAGCCAGACGATCGTGGGCAGGGAGGCCCGAATGCGGTTGTCGTCGCGGATCTGGCCTTTGTCGTCCAGGGGGACGTTGAAATCGACGCGCAGGAAGACGAGCTTGCCCTTGACGTCCAGGTCGGTGACGAAGTTCATGCGCGGCTCACTTGGCGACGTACTTGATCAGATCGACCAGCCGGCAGGAATAGCCCCACTCGTTGTCGTACCAGGCGATGACCTTGGCCAGGGTGCCGTCGAGGACCTTGGTGGAGAGCAGGTCGACGATGCCCGACCGGGGGTCGCCGAGGAAGTCCACGGAGACGAGCGGCTCGTCCGTGACCCCCAGGATGCCCTTGAGCGGTCCGGCCGCCGCGGCGGTGAAGGCGGCGTTGATCTCCTCGGCCGTGGCGGTCTTCTTCAGGACGGCGACGAAATCGACGAGCGAGACGTCGGGGGTGGGGATGCGGACCGAGAAGCCGTCGATCCTGCCCTTGAGCTCGGGCATGACGATGCCGACGGCCTTGGCCGCCCCCGTGGTGGTCGGGATCTGGGCCACGGCGGCGGCGCGGGCCCGGCGCAGGTCCTTGTGCGGCGCGTCGAGGATCTTCTGGTCGTTGGTGTAGGAGTGGACCGTGGTCATGAAGCCCCGCTCCAGGCCGAAGGACTCGTGGAGGACCTTGACCACGGGGGCCAGGCAGTTGGTCGTGCAGGACGCGTTGGAGATGACATGGTGCTTGGCCGGGTCGTAGACCTTCTCGTTGACGCCCAGGACCACGGTGACGTCGGGGTCGGTGGCCGGGGCCGAGACGATGACCTTGGCGGCGCCGCCCTTCTCGATGTGCTGGATGACGTCGGGCCGCTTGGTGAACTTGCCGGTCGATTCGATGACCACCTGGACGCCCAGGTCCTTCCAGGGGAGCTTGCCGACCTCTTTCTCGGCCAGGACCTTGATGGGCTTGCCGTTGACGACCACGGCGTCGGCGGCGGCCTTGACGTCCGCCTTGAAGGTGCCCAGGACGGAGTCGTACTTGAGCAAGTGGGCCAGGGTCTTGGCGTCGGTGATGTCGTTGACGGCCACGTATTCGATGGCCGGGTCGTCCCAGGACGCCCGGAGCATGTTGCGGCCGATGCGCCCGAACCCGTTTATGCCTACGCGGATAGCCATTTGAACCTCCTAAGGGATACGAAAAAACTGGTAAAAAAATACCATAGGACGGCCCGGATTACAATCCCGACCGGGGGCAGGAGCGGGGAGGCTAGCGGGAGGGGCCGGGGGCCTTGCCCGGCTGGCCGGCCTTCTTGGCCCGCTTGCGTTCGTACATCTGCAGGTCGGCCCGGCCCAGCAGCTCCTCGACGGCCTCCTTGCCGTCCGGCTCGCGGGTGCTGACGCCGGCGCTGATCGAGAGGCTGAATCCCGCCTCGGCCGCCGGACCGGCGTTGAAGGCCTCCAGGCGGTCCTCGAGCCGCCGGGTCAGGACATCCGGGCTCACCGGCGTGGGCTCCATGGCCATGACGGCGAACTCGTCGCCGCCCAGCCGCGCCAGGATGTCGGCCTCGCGGAAGCTCTGCCGCAGGATGCGGGAGATCTCGACCAGGGCCCGGTCGCCGGTGCTGTGGCCGCCGGTGTCGTTGATCTTCTTGAGGTCGTCGAGGTCGAGGTAGATCAGGGCGATGGTGTTCTTCAGCCGGGCCGCCGTCTTGAGGGCGTGCTCGGCCAGGGTCATGAAGCCGCGGCGGTTGCAGAGGCCGGTCAGCTCGTCGTGCAGCGACAGCGACCGGATCTCCTCCTCCATCTGCTTGCGGTCGGTGATGTCGGTCAGGACGGCCATAGTGCCGCCGAACTGGGCCCCCTGGATGCGCGGGCCGCCGCTGACCAGGAAGGTCCGCCGGCTCCCGTCGCGGTGGAGGAAGGCCAGCTCGTAGCGGTCGGAGATGCCCTGGAGGCGCTTCTCGTCGGCGTGGCGGACGATGGCGTGCTGGTTGCCCGGCACGAAGGAGATGACTGGCCGGTCGATCATCTCCGTGGGCGTGTAGCCGAGCATGCGGGCCGCGGCGGGATTGACGAAGGAGAAGCGGCCCTCGGCGTCGGTCAGGACGAGGCCCTCGGTCATGGTCTGGACGGTGCTCTCGCTGAACCGCCGCAGTTGCTCCAGCTCTTCCTCGGACCGGAGGCGCTGGGTGATGTCCTTGAGGATGCCGATGATGCCGCCGATCGTCCCGTCCGGCCGCTGGTAGGTGGTCTTGATGAAGATGACGTGGTGCTCGCCGTCCCAGGCCTGGAGCGGGGCCTCGTAGACCTGGTGGCCGGGCTGGGCCAGCAGGGCCGCGTCGTGCTCCTGGTGCTTGGCCACGATGTCCGGCGAGGCCACGTCGGCCAAGGTGTGCCCGATCATCTCGCTCTTGCTGTGGCCGAGGAGCTTTTCGAAGGCGGCGTTCGTGCCCCGGTAGCGGCCGTCGGTGTCCTTGAAGAAGGCCGGGTTGGGCATAACGTCGATCATGACCTGCATGAAATCGGTCATGGTCTTGTTGGCTTCGTCCCATTTGGCCTTCTGGAAGCTCGCGTGGGCCGAAACGGCCAGCCGCCAGAGCATGGCCAGCAGCACGCCGCAGAGCAGGATGAAGCCGCCGGCCAGGAAGGGCTGGAGACGGCTCGGCGCCAGGAAGGCGCCCACGATCCCGGCCGCGAGGAGTACCAGGACGGCCAGGAGCTGCCAGGGCGTTTTGCGGGCCAGCGAAGGGGTCGGCACGTGTTCGGTCACGGGGGGCCCTCCTTCAGTCTCGGTATTCCTTAACATAGGGAAAGCGGCAAAGTCAATCGGGCGGGGGCGGCCGGGAATTGTGTTAAAATGGGCGCCGGAGGGCGGCATGAAGATCCTGACCTCGGCCGAGATGCGGGCCATCGACCGCAGGGCGATCGAGGATTTCGGCATCCCCGGCGTCGTGCTCATGGAGAACGCCGGGCTGCGCGTCGCCCGGATCGTCCGGCAGCGGTTCCCGGACCTCGACTGCGAGCGCGTCGTGATCGTGGCCGGGAAGGGCAACAACGGCGGGGACGGCTTCGTGGTCGCCCGGCACCTGGCCAACGCCGGGGCCCGGCCCGAGGTCCTGCTCCTGGCGGGGCGGGACGAGGTCCGGGGCGATGCCGCGATCAACCTGGCCGCGGCCCTGAAGATGGGCCTGGCGGTCGCCGAGGTCCGCGACCTGGCGGCCTGGAAAAAAACGCGGGCCGGGATCCAGCGGGCCACGGTCGTCGTGGATGCCCTGTTCGGGACCGGGCTGACCGCGCCGCTCGAGGGGCTGTATGCGGCGGCGGTCGAAGACATCAACGCGTCGAAGGCCTTCAAGGTCGCCGTCGACGTCCCGTCGGGCCTGTCGTCGGACACGTTCGAGACGATCGGCCCGAGCGTCGCGGCCGACCTGACGGTCGCCTTGGCCGCTCCCAAGGTGGCCCACATCTTTTCGCCGGCCGCGGACCGGGTGGGCGAGCTGGTGGTGGCCCCGATCGGCCTGCCGCCGGGGCTGTTCGACGACCCCGGGCTCAAGCTGGAGCTGGTCGAGGAAGCGTCCCTGGCGCCCTATTTCGCCAAGCGGCGGCGGGACACCCACAAGGGCACCTATGGCCACGTCCTGATCTTCGCCGGCTCGCTCGGCAAGTCGGGGGCGGCCTCTCTGGCCGGGCGTGCGGCGCTGCGGATGGGCGCCGGGCTGGTCACCGTGGCCACCGCCGCGGGCGTCCTGCCGTCGGTGGCGCGGGGCATGGCCGAGCTCATGACCGAGCCGCTGGCCGAGACCCCGGAGCGGACGATCGCGGCCGGGGCGGCCGGCCGGGCGGCGGCCCTGCTCAAGGGCAAGAACGCCGTGCTCGTCGGGCCGGGGCTGTCGACCCATCCCTCGACCGCCGAGTTCGTGCGCGGCCTGCTGCCGAAGATCAAGGTCCCCTGCGTCATCGACGCCGACGGGCTCAACATCGTCGCCGCCGCGACCGGCATCCTCGACCATATGGCCGGGCCGGTCGTGCTGACCCCCCATCCCGGGGAGTTCGCCCGGCTGACGGGCCTGACGAGCGCGGAGGTCCTCCGGCGCCGGCTGGAGCTGGCCCCGGCCTTTGCGGTCGAACACAAGGTCACCGTCGTCCTCAAGGGCCACCGGACGCTCGTGGCCGGTCCGGACGGGCGCGTTTTCGTCAACCCGACCGGCAATCCGGGTATGGCCACCGGCGGCACGGGCGACGTCCTCGGCGGGATGGTCGCCGCCGCGCTGGCCCAGAAGGCCGGCCTGCCGGGGGGCGTGCTGGCGGCGGTCTACGCCCATGGGTTGGCCGGGGACGTGGCCGCGGACCGGCTGGGCGAGCGCTCTCTCGTGGCCGGCGATCTCATCCGCTACCTGCCGCCGGCCCTGAAAGCGCTGACGGGCGCATGAGCGCGGCGGAGCGGCGGGAGCGGACGGTCACGACCCGGTCCGGGGACGAGACGTTCGAGCTGGCCCGGGACATGGCCTCCGGATTCGCCGGGACCGAGGTCGTGCTCCTCGTCGGCGAGCTGGGGGCCGGCAAGACGGTCTTCGCCAAGGGCCTGGCGGCCGGGGCCGGGGTGGCCGACATCACCAGGGTCTCGAGCCCGACCTTCACCCTGGTCAACGTCTACCAGGGCCGGCACCGCATATTCCACATCGACCTCTACCGCCTCGAACGGGCGGACGAGATCGCCGACCTCGGGTGGGAGGACATGCTCGGGCAGGGGATCGTCGTCGTCGAGTGGGCCGAGAAGCTGACCTTCCCGGTCGACGGCCTGCGGGTCCGCATCGAGACGACCGGCGACGACGAGCGCCGCATCACCATCGGCTAGCGCCGATATCGTCCCGGAGGCTATTTCGCCAGCTCGTCCAGGGCTTTCTTGAGGCCCGCCGCGGCCGCCGGCGCCGCCGGGGCCCGACCCGAAAAAATGGCCTTGGGCGAGACCTCCGCGCCGTAGAAATTCCGGTTGGCCTTGCGGTCCTCGCGGATGGAGGAGCCCTGGACGGTCAGCCCGGCGTACAGGCCGCGGCTGCGGGAATACGACAGGATCTCGGCCTTCAGCTGGGCGTCCGTGCTGGCCTCGGCCGAGCGGCCCAGCGGACCGGCCGCGACGCCGATGTCCGCGCCGAGCGTGAACTTGCCCTCGCCGACGTTCTCGACGCTCCGCGCCGTCCTGAAGACCAGGACGATGTCGGCCGACTGGACCCCGGCCTGCCAGCCGATGCTGCCACCGGTGATCTCGATGAAGGCCGGGTCGCTCCAGCCGCCATTCGGGGTGCGGACGAGAACGACGCCCCGGCCGTGGCGGCCGCCGATGACCAGGCCGGCCCGCACGACGTCGGGGAGGATGGCGATGCCGGCGCAGTCCTTGATCAGGCTCGTCGGGATGCTCTTGTCCGATTCCTTCATCATCTCGTTCAAGGCCCGGGTGGCGTCCTCGATCTTCTTGATCTGGTCGGCGGCCTGGCCGGGGTCGGCCTGGCGCGAGCCGATAACGGGCCGGGCCTGGGCCGGGGCCAGGACGAACAGGACCGCCAGGGGCAGGGCCGCCCAACGAATGGCTCTCATGGTTTCCTCCTCTTCTTTGCGGCCTCGAAGGCGCGTTTGATCTCCATGGCCGCGAGCCGGGCGTCCGGGGCGCCGAGGATGGCCGAAACAACGGCCAGGCCGTCGGCCCCCGCGGCGGCCAGGTCCGCGGCGTTGGCAGGCCCGATGCCTCCGATGGCCACGACCGGCAAGCGGACGGCCGCTTTGATGCGGCCGATCCCGGCCGGGCCCAGGACGTCCAGGGGCGTGTCCTTGGTACTCGTGGCGAAGGCGGGGCCGGCCCCGACGTAATCGGCGCCGTCCCGCTCGGCCTGGCAGGCCTCTTCGACGGTGTTGACGGAGACCCCGATGATCGCGGCCGGCCCGAGCAGCCGGCGGGCCGTCGCGACCTGCAGGTCGTCCTGGCCGAGGTGGACGCCGGCGGCGCCGCAGGCCAGGGCGATGTCGACCCGGTCGTTGACGAGCAGGGGCACGCCGGGCCCGGACAGCCGGGCGGCCAGGCCCGCCGCCAGGGCGGCGAAGGCCGCCCCGTCGAGATGCTTGGCCCGCAGCTGGACGACGGTCGCGCCGCCGTCGACGGCCGCCTCGACGAGCGCGGCGAGGTCGCGGCCCGCGGCGTATTCCGCGTCCGCGACCAGGTACAGGGAATAATCGATGGCCATCTTTTCCAGTATACGCCATGGATCCACAAAGAGGGGGTCAAACCTACCTTTTTTCGAAAAAGGTAGGTTTGACCCCATCCCCCCGGAAACCGGGCTTTGCGCCACGCCGCCGGGCTTCCGGAGGAGGCGGGCGAACGGAACGGCGGCCGTTGACGGACCGGGACAATATTTATAAAGTAGGGTCACCATGAACATCGACCTCAAGGACTACATCCTCGACGTGCCCGACTTCCCCAAGCCGGGCATCGTCTTCAAGGACATCACCCCCGTCGTCTTGAGCTCCCAGGCCTTCAACGCGGCCATCGACCAGCTGACCGCCTGGGCTCGGCCCAAGAAGCCGGAGCTCATCGTCGGCATCGAGTCGCGGGGCTTCCTCTTCGGGGCGGCCCTGGCCCGGGACTTGCGCCTGGGCATGACCGTCATCCGCAAGAAGGGCAAGCTGCCCCGCAAATGCGCCTCGGTCGAGGCCCCCAACGAATACGCCGTCGAGCACTTCGAGATGCACGAGGACGCCATCGCCCGCGGCCAGCGCGTCATCATCATCGACGACCTGATCGCCACGGGCTCCTCGTCGACGAGCGCCATCGACCTGGTCGAGATGCTCAAGGGCGAGGTCATCGGTTTCGGCGCGGTGGTCGAGCTGTCGTTCCTCCACGGCCTGGAGAAGATCCGCGCGGCCCATCCGGAGGTCGAGGTCCGGGCCCTGGTCCGCTACTGACCGGGGCGAGGCCGGCCGAGGCGCGGGACCGCACGGGGCAGGGGAGAGCATGAAGGCGTTCCTGGACAGGGCCTTCGGTCTGGCCCGGAACGGCACGACCGTCCGCCGGGAGGTCCTCGGCGGGGCGACGACCTTCATGACCATGTCCTACATCATCTTCGTCCAGCCGGCCGTGCTGGGCGCCGCGGGCATGGACAAGGGCGCCGTCATGGTCGCCACCTGTTTGGCCAGCGCCCTGGCCACGCTGCTGACGGGCCTGCTGGCCCGTTACCCGATCGCCCAGGCCCCCGCCATGGGCCACAACATCTTCTTCGCCGTCGTCGTCTGCGGCACCATGGGCTACACCTGGCAGGTCGCCCTGGGCGCCAATTTCCTGTCCGGCCTGGTCTTCGTCGTCCTGGCCCTGCTCGGCATTTGGGGCAAGGTCGTGACGGCCGTGCCGGACAGCCTCAAGTACGGCATCTCGGTGGGCATCGGCCTGCTCATCGCCCTGATCGGCCTGGAGTACGGCGGGATCGTCGTCGGCCGCCCCGGCGTCCTGGTCGGCCTGGGCGACCTGGGCAGCCCGCCCGTGCTGCTCGCCCTGTTCGGCCTGGCCCTGACGGCCGCGCTGATGGTCGTCCGCTTCCCCGGCGCCATTCTGGCCGGCATCCTGACCACGGCCCTGGCCGGCGTGCCGCTCGGGATCGTCAAGTTCCACGGCCTGGTCGCCCCGGTCCCCAGCCTGGCCCCGACCTTCCTCAAGCTCGACATCGCCGGCGCCCTCCGTTCCGGGCTGGTGTCCGTGGTCTTCGTGTTCTTCCTGCTCGACGTCTTCGACGCCATCGGTACGCTCATCGGCGTCGGCGGCGCCGGCGGCTTCCTGAAGGACGGCCGCCTGCCCCGGGCCGACAAGGCCATGCTGGCCGACGCCGCCGGCACGGTGGGCGGCGTCCTGCTGGGGACCTCGACCGTCTCCAGCTACATCGAGAGCGTCACCGGCATCGCCCAGGGCGCCCGGACCGGCCTGGCCAACGTTGTCACCTCGGCCCTGTTCCTGGCCGCCCTGTTCTTCAGCCCGCTGGCCCAGATGATCAGCGGCGAGGTCGCCTACGGCGGGCTGACCCTGCGCCCGGTCATCGCCCCGGCCCTGATCGTGGTCGGCTCCCTGATGATGAAATGCGTGCGCTTCATCGACTGGGACGATCTGGCCGAGGCCCTGCCGGCCTTCTTGAGCATCGTCGTCATGCCGCTGACCATGAGCATCACCGAGGGCCTGTCCTTCGGCCTCATCTCCTACGTCCTGCTCAAGGCCGTCTCGGGCCAGGCCCGCCGGGTCCACGGGCTCGTCTACGTGTTCGCCGCGCTGTTCGTCCTGCGCTACATCCTGAAATGACCCGGTCGCGCGACCGGCTGAAGGGGAGGAGACCATGATCCGACGACACGCCGCGGCCCCGGCCGCGGCCGCGCTCCTGGCCGCCGTCCTGGCCGCCGGCTGCGCCCGCACCCCCGCCCCGGCCGCCGCCCCGCGCCTGGCCGCGCCCGACGCCGGCTGGGTGGCCAAGACCCTCAAGAAGCTGACGCTCGAGGAAAAGATCGGGCAGATGATCGCCTGCCGCTTCCAAGGCGAGTTCCGCAACGCCGACAGCTCCGACCTCCGCGAGCTCGAATCGCTCGTGTCCCGCTCGGGGATCGGCGGCCTGATCCTCTTCGCCCCGGCCCGCGTCTGCGAGACGGCCGAGCTGGTCAACGCCTTCCAGAAGCTGGCCAAGGTGCCGCTTCTCATGGCCTCCGACTTCGAGCGCGGCGCCGCCAACCGGGTCACGGCCGCGACCCTCTTCCCGCCGTTCATGGCCCTCGGCGCGACCGGCTCCGAGGACCTGGCCTACGCCATGGGCCGCGCCACCGCCCTGGAGGGCCGGGCCCTGGGCATCCACCAGACCTACGCCCCGGTCGTCGACGTCAACATCGATCCCGACAACCCGATCATCAACACCCGCTCGATCGGCGAGGACCCGGCCCTGGTCGCCCGGCTGGCGAACGCCTTCATCCGCGGCGTCCAGGACAACGGCATGATCGCCACGGCCAAGCACTTTCCCGGCCACGGCGACACCTCCCAGGATTCCCACAGCCTGCTGCCGACGATCACGGCCGGCCTCGACCGGCTGAAGCGCGTCGAGCTCTTCCCGTTCCAGGCGGCCATCGACGCCGGCGTCAAGTCGGTCATGACCGCCCACCTGGCCGTGCCCGCTCTCGACCCGACGCCCGGCCTGCCGGCGACGCTCTCGGAGGCCATCATGACCGGGCTGCTGCGGCGGCAGATGGGCTTCAAGGGCCTGATCGTCACGGACGCCCTGGAGATGGGCGGCGTGACGGCGGCCTACTCGACCGAGGAGGCCGCCCTGCGGGCCGTCCTGGCCGGCGTCGACCAGCTGCTCCTGCCGCCGGAGCCGGCCAAGGTCATCGCCTATCTCGCCGCGGCCGTGCACGACGGCCGGGTGCCGCTGGCCCGCATCGACGGGGCCGTCCGCCGCATCCTCGAAGCCAAAGCGTCCGTCGGCCTGGCCCGGAGCCGTTATGTCGACGCCGGTGCCTTGCGGCGCCGCGTCGCCTCCCAGGCCAGCCTGGACCTGGCCGCCCGGATGCTGGAGCGCTCGGTGACGCTCGTCCGCAACGAGGCCGGGGCCCTGCCGCTGGCCGCCGCCCCCGACCGCCTGGCCGTGCTGTCGTTGAGCAGCGACCTGGGCGACTATTTCGCCGGCCAGGCTTTCGCCGGCGCCCTGCTCTCCCGCTTCCCCCGGGCCGCGGCCTTCTACGCCGACGCCGACACCGGCCAGGACCGGCTCGAAGAGGCCTTCGCCCGGGCCGGCGCGGCGGACGTCGTCGTCGTGGGCCTGTTCTCGCGGCTGTCCGACCGCAAGGGCAGCGTCGGCCTCGAGGCGCGCCACATCGACCTCGTCAACCGCCTGGCCGCGCTTCCGGACGGTCCGAAGGTTGTCGCGGTCTCGTTCGGCAGCCCCTACTTGCTGCGGCACATCCCGGGCGTCGACGCTTATCTCTGCCTCTACAAGGACACCGCCGATTCCCAGGCCGCCGCGGCCCGGGCCCTGTGCGGCGAAGCGGACGTGACCGGCCGGCTGCCGGTGTCGATCCCCGGGCTTTATCCTGTCGGCCACGGACTCGATCTCAAAAGGAGGACGTCATGACCTACAAGTTCCTGGGCCGCACCGGGGTCAAGGTCTCGACCATCGCCTACGGCACCATGTCGTTCGGCGGCGACGCCGACGAGGCCATGTCCAAGGCCCTGTTCGGGGCCTGCCGCGAGGCCGGGGTCAACCACTTCGACTGCGCCGACCTTTACGCGGGCGGGCGCTCGGAGGAGATCCTGGGCCGCCTGGTCAAGGACTGCCGCGAAGAGGTGCTCATCACCAGCAAGGCCTACTTTGCCACCTCGAAGGACGTCAACGCCATGGGCGCCTCGCGCCGTCACATCCAGTACGCCGTCGAGGCCAGCCTGCGCCGTTTGGGGACCGACCGCATCGACATCTACTACGTCCACCGCTTCGACGACCGGACGCCCCTGGAGGAGACGCTGCGGGCCCTCGACGACCTGGTCCGGGCCGGCAAAGTGGTCTATCTCGGGGCCTCCAACTTCGCCGCCTGGCAGGCGGCCAAGGCCCTGGGCATCGCGGCCAAGGATGGCCTGGCGCCCTTCGCCTGCCTCCAGCCCATGTACAACCTGGTCAAGCGCCAGGCCGAGGCCGAGATCCTGCCGCTGGCCTTGTCCGAAGGGCTGGGCGTTTTCCCTTACAGCCCTCTCGGCGGCGGCCTGCTCTCCGGCAAGTACGGCCTCGAGCGCCGGCCCGAGGCCGGGCGCCTGGTCGGCAACAAGATCTACGCCACCCGCTACGGGGAGGCCGTCAATTATGAGGTGGCCGAGCGCTTCACGGCCTTCGCCAAGGAGCGGGGCTTCCATCCGGCCTCTCTGGCGGCGGCCTGGGTGGCCTCGCACCCGGCGGTCACGGCGCCGATCGTCGGGGCCCGCGACACGGCCCAACTGGCGCCGCTGCTGGCGGCCGCCGACATCGCCATGACGCCCGAGCTGCGGGCGGAGATCGATGCGCTGTCGCCCGAGCCGGCCCCGGCCACGGACCGGAGCGAGGAGCGGACGGCCTTCAACTTCGGGGTGCGCTGACGGGGGAACCGGGCGTCCGAAGCCCCCGATGGGGTACGCGTACCTTCCCGGAATAGGGGACACGTACCAGGGGTACATGTCCCCACGCGGGCCCCCACGCGGGCCCAGTTATCCCACCGTTGTCCGCCGTCGTTCGCCCCCGCCGTCCGACCCAGCCAGCGCGGCTTCCTTCGATTGACTCGGCCGGGGGAGTGGCCTATATTGGCCCGGAAGGGAGCGGTATTATGACGAAAGCCTTCAAGCCGCGCGCGGTCGCCGTGACGGTCGTCGCGTTCCTCCTCGCGGGCCTCCTGCCCGCGCTGGCCCTCGAGCCGCCGACCAAGGAGCAGATCGCCCGGTACAAGCTCGACGGCTCGATGGCCGCCCGCGTCGCCCGGGCCAAGGCCCTCGGCAACCACAAGATCCCGCAGCTCGCCCGGGAGCGGCTGAACGCCAAGCTGGCCCGCCTGACGGGGTTGCGCGTCCCGCTCGCCGCGCCCAACGCATCCGCCACCCTTCAGGCCCCGCCGTCGAGCTGGCGGGGCATGCCGACCAGCGGCACGGTCAAGGTCCTGGCCCTGCTCATTTCCTTTTCGGATTACGCCGGGACGACGCCGGCGGCCACGTTCGAGTCGCGGCTGTTCGGGGCCGGCGCGGGCAGCCCGCCCTACGACAGCCTGCGGAACTTTTACCAGCGCTCGTCCTACGACCAGCTGACGATCACCGGCAACGTCCTCGGCTGGTATCAGACGACCTACGCCCGCAGCACCGTTGCTGAGACCGACGCCGGGCGGCAGGACGTGGTCAAGGAGGCCCTCAACTACTACGACGCCCTGGGCCACGACTTCTCGCAATACGACAACGACGGCGACGGGGCCATCGATTATTTCTGCGTCTTCTGGGCCGGCCCGCACGGAGAATGGGCCGAGTTCTGGTGGGGCTACTATACCTGGTTCGCCGACGGCGCCTACCGCCTCGACGGCAAGCGGCTGACCAACTACTCCTGGCAGTGGGAGCTCTACAACTACCCCAGCGGGTCGTTCAACCCGGGCACGATCATCCACGAGACCGGCCACGCCCTGGGCGCGCCCGACCTCTACGACTACGACGACACGATCGGCCCGCGCGGCGGCGTCGGCGGCCTGGACATCATGGACGGGGACGGCGACCACAACGCCTTCACCAAGTTCATGTTCGATTGGCTGACGCCGACGGTCGTCTCCTCGGGGTCCCGGACGGTCACGCTGCGGGCCTCGGGGCTTTACCCCGACGCGGCCTTGTTCATGCCGGGGGCCGCGGGCGGCATCTTCGGCGAGTACTTCCTGGTCCAGAACCGCGACCGGGCCGGCAACGACGCCGGCCTGTTCACCGGCTCGGACGGTCTTGTCGTCTGGCACATCGACGCCCGGCTCAACACCTGGAACAGCGACTTCCTCTACGACAACTCCTACACCGACCACAAGCTGGTGCGCCTGATGGAGGCCGACGGCCTGGAGGAGATCGAGACCTGGGCGGCCGCGGCCGACGCCGGGGACTACTACAAGGCCGGCATGACCTTCGGCCCGCTGACCTTCCCGAACTCGTCGCGCTACGACGGCGCGGTCACCTCCATGGTGCTCTCGGCCATCACCGGCACGACCACGCCCATGAGCGCCACCATCACTTCGAGCGACGCCCCCCCGACGGCCTCCATCACCAGCCCGGCCTCCGGCGCGACGGTCTTCGGGACGATCGCCGTCGAGGTCGCGGCCGCCGACGACAGCGCCGTGGCCCGGGTGGAGCTCTACGGCGGCTCGACCCTGGTCCAGACGCTGTCCGCGGCGCCCTACGCTTTCTCCCTCGACACGACCCAGTTCGCCAACGGACCGCTGGTCGTCCGGGCCGTCGCCTACGACGCGCTCGGGCTGACGGGCGACGCCGACATCGCCCTGACCCTGGCCAATATCTTCGCCCCGGTCAATCTCAAGGCGGTGCGGATGCTCAACCGGAGCCTGCTCCTCCGGGAGTACGTCAACGTGCTGACCTGGGCGGACGATTCCCGCAACTCGGGCCTGACGGCCTACCGGATCTACCGCACGGCGGGGGAGGGGCGGACGCTGGTGGCGGAGGTGCCCAAGGCGGCGGGCAACACGATCTACCGCTATCTCCACCGGCGGATCGACCGCGCCCAGACCTATGCCTATCAGGTGGTCGCAGTGGGGGCCGGCGGCCGGGAGGGGATCCCCGCCGCCGTCACGGCGACGAGGTGACGGAGGGGGACACGCCTCGAAGGCCCGTGCCCCCCTCCGGTTTCAAGCGTTTGAAAGCTTATTCGTAGACGAGGATCTCGACCCGCCGGTTCTGGCTGCGGCCGTCGCGCGTGCCGTTGTCGGCGATGGGCATGGAGCTGCCCATGCTGACGGCGGACATGCGGTGCATCGGGATCTTGTACTGCTTGTAGAGATACATCAGGACCGCCTCGGCCCGCTTCTGGCCGAGGGTGGCGTTGATCTCGTCGGAGCCGGCGTTGTCGGTGTGGCCCTGGATCTCGATGTAGACGCCCTTGTTCTCCGTAACCAGCCGCTGCACGAACTGGTCCAGGATGCCCTTGGCGGCGTCGCTCAGGGCGGCGCTGTTGAAGGCGAACTTGGCGTCCGAGTTCTTCAGCGTGGCCGTCATGACCAGGTTGCCCTTGATCAGGGTCTTGACCTCGCCGATCTCGCCTTCGACCGCCTTGAACTGGTTGTCGTGCTGGCTGATGAGCGAGCCGATCGTGGTCAGCTTCTCGTCATGTTCCGAAAGGCGCTTCTGGCTGGCTTCGACGTCGGTCGAGACCTGGGCGATCTTCTGGTCCAGGGTGGCCGATTCGGTCCGGACGAACTTCTTGGTGGCGCAGGCCGGGCCGGTGATGATGGCTGCCAGGAGCACGAGTCCCGCGAGTAAGACGATCTTCCTGTTCTTCATGAGAACCTCCTGTAGGTGATTCTTGGCCGGCGGCGGGACGCCGCCGACGCTCCCAAACCCCGCATGGGACAATTCTAGGCCCTTTACCGGGAAAAATAAAGTCCAGGGACCAAAATACCCCCTAAGGAGGAAATCCGCGGACCGGGGTAGGGGGACGCCCGGGGGGCCCGCCGACCCCCTGTCCCAGGAGAGAAGCGGCAGGCGCTAGTAGCCCTGGCGGGTCCGGATCTTGTGCTTATAGCTCGGCGTCGTCACCCGGATCCAGCGGTACAGGTCGGCCGTGTCCTGATAGGACGTGTAGCCGATGATGTACTGGTGGGCCTGCTCGTTGCGGATCTCCTGGAGCACCTCGGCCAGGTCGGTCGCCCCGTTCAGGAACCAGGCCTTGCCCCCGGTGGCCCGGGAGAACTTGGTCAGGGTCTCGACGATGCCGGCCGAGGTCAGGCCGGGCACCCGCTTGTGGGCCGCCAGCTGCTCGTTGCGCGGGATCTTGTAGCCGACGATGTAGATGGGCACGTCCACCCGCCGGGCGATCTCCAGGGCCTGCTCGGGCGTCGACTGGCTGTCGTTCTCGATGCCGTCGGTGATCAACAGCAGGGCCCGCTTCTCGTTGCGGGCCCGGGTGGCGAACTCGGGCGAGACGGCCACGGCGTCGTTGAGGGCGGTCTGGCCGTAGGCCTCGGTGGCGTCGAGGACCCGCAGGAACTCCGACTTGTCGGTGGCGTGCTTGGCGGCCACCTCGACCTCGCCGTCGGCGAAGATGAGGAGGGCGATCTCGTCGCGGGGCCGGAGGAGGCGGGTGGCCAGGTCGCGCAAAACGACCTTGCACTCGGCCATCTTGTTCTCCAAGGCCATGCTGCCGCTGACGTCGAGAAGGATGGTCAGGCTCAAGGGGGCGCTGAAGTCGTGGAGAAAGTAGGTGATGCCCTTGCGCTTGTTGTTCTCGAAGATGGTGAAGTCTTTTTCGGTCAGGTTGTTGACGAACCGCCCCTTGGAGTCCTGGACCGTGACGGCTAGGGTGATGGCCCGGACGACGTACTCGTGCGCGGCTGGGTCCTGGACCTGGGCCTTGTCCTGGGCGAACGAGGCCCCGGACGGTCCGAAGGCGGCCGTCAAGGCAAAGATGAACACCACCAAGGCTCTGCGTGTTTTCATGGCTCTTGCGGGGGCTTGGTTTCCAAAATACCACGCGCCTCCCTGGAAATCAAGGCGGGCCGGGCGGCACGGATGCGCTTTCATCTCCAGTTTTGTCGGACGAGCGGGGTTATGGCGGGAATCCGGGGCGTCGACGGGGAGGAGGCCAGCGGCGGCCGGCGATCTCTCCCGGGCCCGGTCAGCTGAAGAGCTGGGTCGTGTCCGACCGCCCGGAGGCCGGGAGGTCGACGGTGCCCTCGTCATCCGTCGTGGCATTCCTCTCGCCGATCGGATGGACATTCCAGACGGCGTGGTCGACGGTGATGAGGGGGATCTGGCTATCAGGTTTCTCGAGGCCGGCCGCCGGCCGCGCCGGGCGCAGCCTCCCCTCGAGCTTGCGGCCGTCGGCCATCAAACGGAGGAAGTACAAGGGGATGAGAAGGGATAGGAAAAAGACCGCGATGACGATGTTCAGCTATGTGCCCGTCCTTTTCACGAAGCCCCGCCGATCTTTTTCACGGCCTTGACTATTCCAAATCCTGCCATTCATGTCAAGTTATTTATTATCAATATTTTGTGAAAATCTTGGGAGCGCCACAAAATGGGCCCCGGCCGCGGCAGGGCCCCAAATGTTGTGGATGTTCCGTTATCTTCCCGGGGATGCCCGCTCTCGCGCCCATGACGGGATCAGTTTCGCAGACGGGAAAGCGTGTCGAATCCCCTCAAGCGGGCATTCGCGGGGGCATCGGATCAGGCGCCGGGCTTGGCGCTGATGGCCCGGAAAAGCCCCTCGAGATCGTGCGAGATGCCGGGCCGGGACCGTTCCAGGGCCCGGATGAGCTTGTCGCCGCCGCGATAGAAGGTGACCCGGTCGAAAAGCGGACCGCCCCCGTTCACGTTCTCGGCCAGGCCGAGGAGCGACCGCATGCGGTTCTCGAGATGGCGGGCCAGGCCTTCTTTCCACTCCTGCCAGGTGAGGTACTCCCACTCGGCCGGCGTCAGGGCGTCCCGGAGCGCGCCGCGCTCCCTGGCCGCGGCCGCGTCGTCGCCGGCGTCCCAGGCCTCGAGAAGGGCCCGGTAGGCCTTGATGAAGGCCGGATTGGCGTAGCGGAAGGGGAACTGGAGCTCCCACATGTAATCCTGCCGCTTCATCGCGTCCTGGAAGATGGCCAGCCCCTCCTTGAGCTTCTGCTCGCAGCAATCCCACTCGGCGCAATGCACGAATTCGTGGAAAATGATGACGGCGCCGGCCGGCTCGTCGAAGACCTCCCCGGTCACGACGCAGGCCATGCGGTTCCCCCAGAAAGCCAGGGGCATGGCCGCCCGGACCCCGACGGGGATGTCGAACGTGTCGGGCGCCGCCGCCACCTGGCGATAGCTCCCGTCCTTGAGCGACGGCTCGAAGATGTGGAAAGTCTTGTTCTCGACAACCGCCACCGGATAGACCTTCTCGAGCGCCGGGTGCAGGGGCGCGAAGCGCTCCCGGAGCTCGAAGAGCTTGGCCAGGGGGGCGGCGTACTTCGCCGCGACGGGATCGACGGCCTCCTGCCCCCGGCCCGGGGCCGCGTTCCAGGCGGCGACCGCGAAAATGATCAGGCCAACGACTTTCTTCATGCCTCGCCTCACCCGGGGTATCCTAAGCCGATGGCCCGGGAAACGCAAATGGGTCCGGCGGGGCGCCTCGTCCCGGGCGAAGAAAGGGCTTGCCGGGAACGGCCGTAAAGCATAAAATCGAGGCAATTTACAGGTTTCCCGAGTCCCCCGTCCCGTTATGGGGCCGGGGGCGCCCGGGAGTACGGGGAGAGTCTCATGTCGGGACGCAATCGGCCGTCTCACGAGGTCCGCTGGCCGGCCCTGAAGGTCCTCTGGCACAACCCCCATCTGCTCAAGGTCCGCCCGGGCATCGGCCTGTTCTTCGTCAAGTACTTCCGCAAGTTCAGGACCCGCCGCGCCGGGCGGAACATCATCCTGCATTCCCATCTGCCGCCGCTCAACAGCCCGGCCTATGCCCGCTTCGTCCGCGAGCAGCTGATCGAGCGCCGGATGGTCCCTTCGCACGCCCAGGTCGGGTTGACCAACGCCTGCCCGCAGCGGTGCGTCTATTGCTACAACCGCGACCGGAAGGGGGAGCCCCTGGCGACGGAGGAGATCCGGACCGTCGTCCGCGACCTGAAGCGCCTGGGCATCTGCTGGCTGGGCTGGACGGGCGGGGAGCCGCTCCTCAACAAGGACATCGTCCGCCTGACCGAGGAGGCCGCGGACGGCTGCGCCGTCAAGCTCTTCACGACGGGCAGCACGCTGACCCCTGAGCTGGCCCGGGACCTTAAAACGGCTGGCCTGTTCTCCGTCTCCGTCAGCCTGGACCATTGGACGGCCGAGGTCCACGACGCCAACCGGGGCCTGCCGGGCGCCTTCGCCACGGCCCTGAAGGCCATCGACATCTTCCTCGGCGTGGACGGTCTCGACGTCGGCGTGTCCGCGGTCCTGTCGAAGGCCATGATCCGGACGGGCCAGGCCGAGGAGTTCCTGGCCTTTGTCGAGTCGCTGGGCGTTCACGAGGCCTGGTTGAGCGAGGTCAAGCCTTCGGTGCAGGCCTTCTGGAACGACGATCTTGTCATCGCCGAAGAGGACCGCCTGCGCCTGGTCCGGCTCCAGGACGAGCGCAACGCCCGGCCCGGCCTGACCGTCAATTACCTGGGACATTTCGAGGGGCGGGAGCACTTCGGCTGCAACGCCGGCCACAAGATGATCTACGTCGACGCCTTCGGCGGGGTCAGCCCCTGCGTCTTCACTCCCATGACCCTGGGGAACGTTCGCGAAAAGCCGGTCGACGAGATCGTCCGGGACATGGTGGCGCGCTTTCCCTCGGAGGCCTCGTGCTTCGTCAACAAGAACTACAAGGCCTTCCAGGCCCGGGCGAAAGGGGAGATCCTGCTGCCCCGGGAGGCCGGCCTCGAGCTCCTCGAGAACGTGACCTTCGGCCCGCCGTCGGAATTCCTCAAAGTCTTCAACTCCTGAAGGATGAAACATATGGACGCCCGGTCCCGCGCCGCTTATAAAACCGTCAGCCTCGGCCTGGCCGTCATTTTTGCCGTCGTCGGGGCCCTCTTCCTGATCATCCCCGGCGAGACGCTGGCTTTCTTCAACGCCCTGTCGCGGCGCGCCGGGCTGGCCGAGGGGCCCGCCGGGCGGTCGTTCTTCGTCGTGCTGGCCGGGGCCTACATGTACGTCGTGACCGTCCTGGCCTGGCAGATGTTCCGGCACCCCGAAGACAAGACCTTCCCGCTGCTCCTCGGGCAGGCCAAGCTGGCCAGCGCCGTCCTGTCCTTCCTGATGTTCGCCGTCCATGCCCCTTGGCTGATCTATCTTGTCAACGGCATTGTCGACGGGGCCTTGGCCCTCGTTGTGCTGGCGCTTTACCTGCGCGTGAAGGCTGCCGGCGGAGGCGCGGGCGCTTGAGAGGCGTCCGGTGAACGCGCGGATCGTCCTGGCCCGCCTCTATCTTCCGGCGCGGCTGCGCAAGAAAAAGCTCCAGGAGCTCCTGCGCCTGACGGCCCGGGCTTTTGCTGCGCCCGCGCCGTCCGTCGAGGGGCTGTCTCTCGCCGATATGCGGCGCGCTTACGCCGAGTTCTCCCGGACGATGGCCGAGCGGGCCTTGGCCCGTCCGGCCGACCTCGAGGCGGTCCGGCGGCGCCTGTTCGACGAAGCGGAGCTTTTGGGGCGGGGGATCCGCGCCGAGCTCCGCGTCTCCACGCCGCGGGAGGCCATGACCGCGGCCAAGATCCTCTATCGGGAGCTCGAGATCCATTTCGAGGGGGACGAGGAGGGCCGCATCGTCATGCGGCGCTGTTTCTTCAGCCAGGTCTATTCGGCCGAGGTCTGCCGGTTGATCTCCCGCCTGGACGCGGGGCTGCTGGCCGGATTGTCGGGGGGCGGGGTCCTCGAATTCTCGGAACGGCTGACCGAGGGCGCCGGCTGCTGCCGGGCCCGGTTCACCTTTCCCCGGGCGGATTGATGCCGACCGCGATCGTCGTCGGAAGCGGAGCGGGCGGCGCGACGGCCGCCAGGGAGCTTCAAGGGCGGTTCGACGTGGTCGTGCTCGAAGCAGGCCGGGAATTCCGGCCCCTGACGCTCGACCTGGCCATTCCCGAACGGCTCAAGCGGCTGGGCCTGCTTTACGACGAGCGCCTGATCCGCCTGCTTTTCCCGGCCATGAAGGTCCAGAAGACGCGGGCCGGCATGGTCCTGGTGCGCGGCATCGGGACGGGCGGCACGACGACCCTGGCCACGGGCAACGCGTTGCGCCTCGACCGGGACCTGAAGGCCATCGGCGTCGACCTCGACGCGGAGTTCGCCGAGCTCGGCCGCGAGGTGCCGGTTTCGACCGCCCACCAGGCCCGATGGAATGAAACGACCCGGCGGCTGTTCGAGGTCTTCGAGACCGTAGGGCTCGGGCCTCGGCCCTTGCCGAAGATGCGCCGCCACGGATCGTGCAGCCCCTGCGGCCGCTGCGTCCTCGGCTGCCCGTCCGGTGCGAAATGGGACAGCCGGGAGTTCCTGCGCCAGGCCATGGACCACGGCGCCCGCCTGGTCACGGGCTGCCGGGTCGACCGGGTGCTCGTCGAGAACGGCCGGGCGACGGGGGTGACGGCCAAGGCGGGGTCGCGGCGCCGGGTTTTCGCCGCGGACGTCGTCGTCCTGGCCGCCGGGGGCTTGGGCAGCCCGGTCATCCTTCAAAACTCCGGCATCGTCTGCGAACCGGGGCTGTTCGTCGATCCGGTCCTTTGCGTCGCCGCGCCGTGGACAGGAGCCCGGCAGGACCGGGAGATCTCGATGCCCTTCGTGGCCGAATCCGGTCCCGTCATCCTATCGCCCTATTTCGACTATTTAAGCTACTTCTTCAACCGGGATTGGCGGCCGGCGGCGGGGAACATCGTCAGCCTCATGATCAAGCTGGCGGACGCGAAGGCCGGGACGATCGCGAACCGGGCGGTCGAGAAGGACCTCAGGCCCGAGGATACGGCGGCGCTTCGGTCGGCCGTCGATCTATGCGTGGAGATCTTGAGCCGCCTGGGGATCGAGAAGAGCGAGATGTTCTTCGGGACGCTCAACGCCGGCCACCCCGGCGGGATGCTTCCCCTGACGAGCGCCGATGCGGTCACGCTCCATCCGGCCCGGCTGCCCGAGAACCTCTTCCTGGCCGACGCCACCCTCCTGCCGGAGTCCCTCGGCAAGCCCCCCATCCTGACCATCATGGCCCTGGCCAAGAAAGTCGCCAAGGCCATCTGTCGGACCCAAAGCCGCTGAGACGGACCGACTTGCGGCCGCGCGCGAAGGCCTTTACGTTCTCGGTCTTCTGACGTAGCGCAGAAGCCAGTCGTAGAGCTCCTGGCCGGGATAGACCTGCCAGTGGATCCAATGGCCGACATCGGGTTCGGCGGAGAATCTCAGGTTCTGGTTCTTCCCCTCCAGCCTCCTGACGATCCGCTCCGTTTCTTCGAAAGGCACGACCGTGTCCAGCTTCCCGTGGAAGGCCCAGATCGGCGTGTCGACGAGCTTGTCGATGTTCTCGTCGATATCGTCGAGATGGCTCGTGAACCCGCTCATCGGGGCGATGGCCGCGAACGTTTCGGGATACCGGGTAGCGATGTACCAGGTGCCCGAACCGCCCAGGCTCGGCCCGGTCAGATAGACCCTGTCGAGGTCGATCCTGTAGCGGGCGGTAACGTCCTTGAAGAAGTTCTCGAACCAGTCATCGGTCGACCATCGGAGATGCTCGGGGCATTGCGGGGCGAGCATAATGAACGGGAACTCCCGTCCTCGATAGACCTGATCGGGGATCCCGGATGAATACAGCTTCTTCAGATCGGTCCCTCGATCCGAACCTCCGTGCAGGTAGATGACGAGCGGCCACTTCCGAACGGCGTCCGCCTCGTAGCCCTTCGGGAGGTACGAGAGGTATCGATAGTCGACGTTCCGGCGATGCTGGTTCCGGCCGTGCTCGAACGTCGAATCGAACTGGAGCTCTCCGTGTTCGGACCAATATCTGACCCGGCCGTGCAGCTGCCCGTCGCGCCAGTTCTGCTCCGCTTCCTTCCGCCCGCTCTCGTACCAGTCGGTGCTCGGGCCGTTCAGCCTGCCCCGCACGAACCGGCCCTTGAATTTCAGGCGCCCGTTCCGGTGCCATTCCGTGTACGGCCCTTCCTTGGTGTTCGAGCGGTAGTTGCATTGATAGTCCTCCTTCACCCGTTTGTCGAAGGAGGAGTAGAAGGCGTCCATCTGGATCCGTCCGTCCTCGTAGTGGTCCCGGACGTGGAACAGGCGCTTCCGGTCGTCGAAGCGGATGGCGCGCGTGTAGACGATCGTCTGGCGATTGGAGACGGCCTGGCGCAAGACGTAGGTTTCGGCTTCCTGGGCTTGCACCTGCCCCAGGCAGAACAGGATCGAGAGAACGGCGGCGGTTCGCTTCATGTCGGGCCGGAGAACCCCACGATTATGCAACAAGTGAACGAGATGAGCAACCTGGCCGCGTCGGCCGGGGAGGCGCCTCCGCCGCTCAGGTGACGTCCCCGGACCGGTCGATGAAAACACGCGCGGTGCGGCCCATCGCCGCGCGCTTTCTCTCCTTGGAGTCCAGGATCTTCTTGCGCATGCGGAGCGATATAGGTGTGACCTCGAGCAGCTCGTCCTCGTTGATATAGTCCATCATCTGGTCGAGCGCCAGGATGGCGGGGGCGTCGATCTTGGCCGCGATATCCGACGTGGAGGACCTCATGTTCGTGAGGTGTTTCTGCTTGGTGGGATTGACCGTCAAGTCCTGGGCCAGCATGGTTTCGCCGACGATCTGCCCGGCGTAGACCATGTCCCCGGCGGACACGAAAAGACGGCCGCGGTCCTGGATGTTGGCCACGGCATATGTGGCGACGGTCCCGGCCCGGTCGGACACCAGGACGCCGTTCCGGCGGCCGCTGATCTTTCCGGCCCACTCACGGTAGCCGAGATACGTATGGGCCATGACGCCGTTGCCCCTCGTCTGGCTCAGGAACTCCATCCGGAAACCGAATAGTCCGCGCATGGGAACGGTAAAGGTCAGGCGGGTATAGGCGCCCTTCAGGTCGATGATCCTTTCCAGCACGCCCCGTTTCTCGCCAAGCATGCGGATGACCGTCCCGGCGCACTCTTTGGGCATGTCCGCGACCAGGGTCTCGTACGGTTCCAGCACGGCGCTTCCGTCCGTCTTCGTGATGACCTGGGGCATCGAGACCTGGAACTCATAGCCTTCACGGCGCATCTGTTCGATGAGGACGGCCAGCTGCAGCTCGCCGCGGCCGGCGACGGTGAACCGGTCGGGAGAATCCCCCCAATCGACGGAGATGGACACGTTCGTCCTCAGCTCCTTCTCGACGCGCTCGCGCAGCTTGCTGGAGGTGACATGCTGGCCTTCCCGGCCCCCGGCCGGGCTGTTGTTGACCAGGAAGATCATGGACACGGTCGGCGGCTCGATGGTCAGCACGTTGAGCCGGACGGGCCTCTCGGGGTCGGCGATGGAATCGCCGATGGTCACGGAAGGGACGCCGGCGAAGGCGAACAGCTCGCCCGCCTCGACGAGGGGCACCGCCGTCCGTTCCAATCCCTCGAAAACGAACAGCTTCAGGACCTCGCCGAGGACCTGCTTGTCGTCCCCGGACAGGACCGCGATCTGGTCGCCGGTCCGGACCCGGCCTCCCAATAGGCGGCCGATGCCGATGCGTCCGATATAGTCGTCATAGCCGATGTTGGTGATCAGGCCCGAGAGCGGGCTCTCGGGATCGCATTCCGGGGCCGGCACATGATCGAGAATGGACTGGAATAGAGGGGTCAGGTCCCGGGCCGGCTCGGCCAGGTCCGGGGTCGACGTGCCGTTCCTGCCCGACGCGTAGATGACCGGGAAGTCCCATTGCTCGTCGTCGGCGTCGAGCTCGATGAAGAGATCGACGGTCTCGTCGAGGACTTCTTTGATCCGGGCGTCCGGGCGGTCGATCTTGTTGATGACGACGATGGGCCGGAGTCCCAGCTCCAGGGCCTTCTTGAGCACGAAGCGGGTCTGCGGCAGCGGGCCTTCCGCCGCGTCGATGAGCAGCAGGACGCCATCGACCATCCGGAGGACGCGTTCCACTTCGCCGCCGAAGTCCGAATGGCCCGGTGTGTCGACGATGTTGATCTTGACGCCCCGCCAGACGAGCGACATGTTCTTGGCCACGATGGTGATGCCCCGCTCGCGCTCGAGATCGCCCGAATCGAGGATGCAGTCGCCCATCTGGTCGATATTGCGGAAGAGCTTGCACTGCCGCATCATCGCGTCGACGAGCGTCGTTTTCCCATGATCGACATGGGCGATGATGGCGACGTTGCGGATATCTTGTCTGCGCACAGGGCTCCTTTGGGCTTTGAGTTCTCCAGCCGGGGATAGATCACCAGGGGAAAACGGAACGAACAAGCATTATACACCCGGCCCGAAGCCGGGAGACGTCAGACTTCAGGGCCGGATGCGGCGAGACCGGAACGGACGCCGAATGTTCGAATCGGTTGGATGTCCAGCTTCGTCGCTCAGGCCCTTATCCATTGTGCCAATATTTCTGGGCAATGGAATGGGGT
>JAEAMF010000696.1_pt1 | contig 35109 bp, 30 predicted proteins | sample 8958721 | NCBI WGS metagenome assembly JAEAMF01 (sample SAMN16933255, study PRJNA681124) | bioreactor sludge metagenome | isolation source: anaerobic bioreactor treating anionic surfactant - SDBS | place: India: Bengaluru | collected 2019-02-28 | reverse complement strand
CCATCATAGAGCCATCATATATGCTCAACCTCGGATCAATCCTGCCCTTGAATTTCTCTAAATAAAAGTCCATTTACTCTTTCATCCTCTCCCTAAGCCCCGCCTCAAACACACCCTCTATAAATCTCTGTTCCGGGAATGGGAGTGGAATAAGCGATATTCACCCATTTCGGGCTTGGACTCCGCAATCAATCTCTTGGTCATATCTATATCCTCCTGGTTCTCTCCAGGAATTCCCACAATCAGAAGCATACCTGAGACTAACCCAATTTCATTCGCCTGTTTAAAAGTCCTGATTATCTGCTCCGGAGTAATTCCATTCCTCAATAGGTCTAAGATGGCCTGGCTTCCACTCTCCACGCCAAAGGCAAGCTCGACACAACCTGCTCGCTTCATTCGGAATATCGTCTCAAAATCAACTGTATCCACCCTGGACATGGAAGATCATCGAAAAATAGTATGCAAGATCTGCACCATCACCCACAACCCGGCACTTGACCGCACCTAGAGGGTATAAGAGATGCGCGACGAAGAAGTCTCCCATTCCGAGACTTGCCGTGAGATCATAATCGATGGAAGAAGTGCCCGGTGTGAAAGAATAGTATCCAGGTGTGAGGATCGGCCTTCGAAGGCAATCTTTATAAGGGGAGAGGTTGCAGCAGGATCTCTGCTCAGAGTGAGCCCACATCGATAAAGGTGGTGGTATCAGCAGCACTCTTGAGAGAGACCTTCCTAATGCCAAGGTGGCGGAGCGGCTACGCAAATGCCTGCAGAGCATTACCACTCCGGTTCGAATCCGGACCTTGGCTTCTCATTTTCAAGTTTTTTACGATCAGCTCATTCTTTCGTATGCGCTTGTCAAATAGCTCCTTCTCAGTTCTGAGATGAGATGAGACTCCCCCTGCGAAGGCATCATTTTGTATCAATGTATTTTCCCAATTTGCGAATTTTTTCAGGGAAAAGCTTATATCTGCTCAAATGAGTGTGATACAGTCCTAATTATTAAGGAGGCTTAGTTGATTTTGAGCGAAGCTACAGGCTATGATGCAAGCCATATCCAGGTTCTCGAGGGCCTTGAGGCGGTCAGGCGCCGGCCCTCGATGTACATAGGCAGCACAGACTCCCTGGGGCTACACCATCTGGTCTACGAGGTAGTGGACAACAGCGTGGACGAGGCCCTGGGAGGATTCTGCAGCGAGATCGATGTGACAATCAATCCCGGAGGGAGCGTCTCCATTCGGGATGACGGCCGGGGCATCCCGGTTGATAACCATCCCCAGTTTAACCGGCCGGCTCTGGAGATCGTCTTAACGGTGTTGCATGCCGGCGGCAAGTTCGACCACGAGTCTTATGGCGTCTCCGGCGGACTGCATGGGGTGGGCGTCTCCGTGGTTAATGCCCTCTCCGAGTGGATGGAGGTGCAGGTCCGCAGGAACGGAAGGATCTACTGGCAGCGCTTCGAAAAGGGCAAGGTGGTCTCGGATCTGGAGGAACGGGGCAGCTCGGATCATACCGGAACCACCATCACCTTCAAGCCTGATACCAGCATATTCGAGGAGACCGAGTTTTCCTTCGACACCCTCTCCTCCCGTTTGAGGGAGCTGGCCTTTCTGAATCGCGGCCTTAAGATAACCATAAAAGACGATAGATCTGATAAAGAGAACATCTTCCAGTACGCGGGAGGCATCATCTCCTTCGTGGAGTACCTCAATAAGAATAAGGAGGTGTTGCACGAGCAGCCGGTCTACTTCTCGCGCAGCAAGAATGGGACCCAGGTGGAGGTGGCCCTGCAGTACAACAACTCCTATGCAGAGAACATATTCTCCTATGCCAATAACATCAACACCCGCGAGGGAGGAACTCACCTCATGGGCTTCCGCGCCGCCTTAACCCGCACAGTCAATGATTATGCCCGGAATAACAAGCTATTCAAGAACGAGATGAAGCTGGGGGGCGAGGACCTGAGAGAGGGGCTGGTGGCAGTCATAAGCGTAAAGCTGCCTGACCCCCAGTTCGAGGGCCAGACCAAGACCCGATTGGGAAACAGCTCCATCCGGGGAATTGTGGAGTCGATGGTAGCAGAGGGCCTGGGGGAGTACTTCGAGGAGAACCCTCTTGTTGCGACGACCATTGTGGAGAAGGCTGCAGAAGCCATGCGCGCCCGGGAAGCGGCCCGGAAGGCCAAGGAGCTGACCCGGCGCAAGAACGCCCTTAGCTCCGGCGGACTGCCCGGAAAGCTGGCCGACTGCTCTGACAATGATCCTGCGAAATGCGAGATCTATATCGTCGAGGGCGAGAGTGCTGGGGGGAGTGCGAAACAGGGAAGGAACAGGCATTTTCAGGCCATACTGCCCCTGCGGGGCAAGATCCTCAATGTGGAGAGAGCGAGGCTGGACAAGATCCTGAAGAACGCCGAGATTCGCAATATGATCGTGGCCTTCGGCACGGGCGTGGGAGATGACTTCGATATCAGTAAAGCGAGGTATCATAAGGTGGTGATAATGACCGATGCAGATGTGGATGGCTCGCACATCCGCACCCTTCTGCTCACCTTCTTCTACCGCTATATGAGGCCCCTGATCGATGCCGGCTATGTGTTCATCGCCCAGCCCCCCCTCTATCAGGTCAAGAAGGGAAAGCAGGCCAATTACGCCTATAGCGATGAGCAGCTTAACGAGCTGGTAGCAGGCATGAACAAACCGGTCATTCAGAGGTACAAGGGCCTGGGTGAGATGAACCCCGAGCAGCTCTGGGAGACTACCATGGATCCGGAGGGGAGGATCATGCTTCGGGTCACCCTGGAGGATGCAGTGGAGGCGGACAGGATCTTCACTATCCTCATGGGCGACCAGGTGGAGCCGCGCCGGGAGTTCATAGAGAAGCATGCCAAGTATGTGAAGAATCTTGATATCTGAGGTGGATCGTGACAGAAGTACAGGTTAACATCACCGAGGAGATGAAGTCCTCTTACATCGATTATGCCATGAGCGTGATCGTAGGGAGGGCTCTGCCCGATGTCCGAGACGGATTGAAGCCCGTTCACCGCCGCATTCTCTATGCCATGTATGAGCAGGGCATGACCCACGATCAGCCCTACAAGAAGTCCGCCCGCGTGGTGGGCGATGTGATGGGCAAGTACCATCCTCACGGTGATGCGGCCATATATGAGACCATGGTCAGAATGGCCCAGACCTTCTCCATGCGTTATCCTCTGATCGATGGCCAGGGCAACTTCGGCTCCATCGACGGAGATCCGGCTGCCGCCATGCGTTACACCGAGGTCCGGCTCTCTAAAATCGCCGAGGAGATGCTGGCAGACATCGAGAAGAACACCGTGGACTTTGTGCCCAACTATGACGGCTCGCTCAAGGAGCCAACAGTCCTTCCGGGAAAGCTTCCCAACCTGCTCTTAAACGGCTCGACTGGAATCGCCGTGGGCATGGCGACCAACATCCCACCCCATAATCTGAATGAGCTGGCAGGGGCGATCATCCATCTGATAGACAATCCCCAGGCAACAGTAGGCGAGCTGATGCATTATTTGCCGGGCCCGGATTTTCCCACTGGTGGATATATCGTGGGCCGGGCGGGAATCGAGTCCGCTTATCTGACCGGCAAGGGAAGCATAATCATGCAGGCCAAGTCGGAGATCGAGGAGGGAGCAAAGAGCACCAGGATCATCTTTTCCGAGCTTCCCTACCAGGTGAACAAGGCCAAGCTGATCGAGGATATGGCGGAGATGGTCAAAGGGGGACGCCTGGAGGGCATATCCGATCTGCGGGATGAGTCAGACAAAGAAGGCATCCGCATGGTAGTGGATATCAAGACCGGATTCAACGCCAATGTGGTCTTAAACCAGCTGCATAAACACACCGCTTTGCAGACCAGCTACGGGATCAACAACATGGTCCTGGTGGACGGGATGCCCAGGATCCTCTCTTTAAAGGAGACCCTGGAGCAGTACATCTACTACCGCTCCATAGTGGTTGAGAGGCGCACCCGCTTCGAGCTGGATGCAGCGGAGAAGAGGGCCCATATCCTGGCGGGCCTGCTCATCGCCCTGAAGAACATCGATGAGGTGATAAGGATCATCAAGGCCGCCCCCACACCAGCGGAGGCCAGGGATGGTCTGATAGAGGCATTTCTCCTCTCCGAGGAGCAGGCGAAGGCCATTTTAGACATGAGGCTGCAGAGGCTTACGGGCCTGGAGCAGGAGAAGATAGTCTCCGAGGCGGCAGAGCTGGAGAAGCTCATCGCCCACCTGAGACAGATCCTCTCCAGCAATCTGGAGATCCTGAGCATCATCAAGGACGAACTGACGGAGCTGATCAGCAAGTACGGCGACGAGCGGCGGACCCAGATCATCGAGGCCGATGGTGAGGTCACTAATGAGGACCTCATTCAGGAGGAGGAGGTGGCGGTGACCATCACCAGCTCCGGGTACATCAAGCGCCAGCCCGTCAATACGTACCGCATGCAAAGAAGGGGCGGGCGGGGGGTTATAGGTGCCGAGACCAAGACAGAAGAGTTTGTGACCGATGTCTCCACCGCCTCCACCAAGGACTATCTGCTCTTCTTCACCGACAAGGGCAAAGCCCACTGGCTAAAGGTTTATGAGGTTCCCGCTCTGGGAAGGGCAGCCCGGGGCAAGTCCATAGTGAACCTGCTCCAGCTGGAGCCGGATGAGAGGATCGCCGGAGCCATCCCGGTGAAAAGCTTCCAGGCGGGATACATCGTGCTGGTAACCAGGAGCGGCAATATTGTGAAGATGCCTCTGCAGGCCTTCTCCAATCCCCGCAAGGGAGGGATAAAGGCGGTGAACCTGAAGGGGGATAGCCTGGTCTCGGCCAAGCTCACCAATGGAGAAAAGGAGCTCTTGGTGGCCACCAAATTCGGAAAGGCCATCCGCTTCAAAGAGGGGGATGTGCGTGCCTCCAACCGGGGGACCATGGGGGTCAAAGCGATCAGCCTGAACATGGGCGACGAGCTGATCAGCATGGATGTGATTGAGCCCGGCTCAGGCTCAACTCTGCTCACCGTCACCAATCAGGGCTATGGCAAGAGGACTGAGCTCGAGGAGTATCCCCAGCAGAGGCGGGGGGGCAAGGGAGTCAAGAACATCGATGCCCGCAAGGGGTATGTCTGCTGCACCACCACTGTCTCCGAGGAGGACGAATTATTGGTCACCACCCGGGACGGGGTGATTATCAGGATACCGGCAAGCGACATCCGGGTGCAGGGCCGCTCCACTCAGGGGGTGCGGATCATGAATGTCAAGCCGGGTGATGAGGTGGCGGCGATAGCGAGGATAAGCTGAGGGAAAAGTTCGGCGGAGAGAGGCTGGGCAGGAGCATAGAGCTTTTGTCGTTATCCCGGCCGTTGACCCCACCGGGCCGAAGCGCTCATGAAAGCATTTCATAGGCCCAGCCAGGGGCAGCAAAGAGCTCGATGGCGGAGCTGCTCGATTATGCAGTATTCGAAATAATTGCTGTCCTCACTGTTCGTTGTTCTCTTCTTCCCGAACTATTGCCGATAAGCTGCCGATGTATTGCCGATATTTTGCCGATAAACTATAGGATCGAGCACGACGGGAGGGATCGGCTACTTCCAGCCAGCCATCTCTAACCCAATCCGTTAGAAGGTTCCTGGCCATGCGCTCGGAGAGGCCAAGCTCTGCTGCCACCTGAGGAGCGGTGACGGTTTCCTTTGACGCAAAGAGGCCGAGCACCACCCTTTCCCGATGATCCAGGCGACGCAGCTCCTCCGGCTCTGCCTGCCGCCCTTCAAAGGCGCACTTTTGGGCAGTGAGCCGGACGGCCTCAAATACCACGGCCAGAGTGGAGATGAAGTATTCCAGCCAGGGCGTCAGATCGGCCTCGCTTCTGCCGAAGTAGTAGTTGTGGTGAGGATGAGTAGTTAGGGCTTGATAGTAGCCGGGCAGATCTCGGGCGTGGTGCTCTTCCAGTGAGAAGAAGCCGTTCAGGCCGTAGCCGCCTTTGTGCAGGATGAATGTGGCCAGCAGGCGGGCGGTTCTGCCGTTGCCGTCGTAGTAGGGGTGAATGGTGACAAACTGGTAGTGGACCAGGCCGGCTATGAGGGGAGCAGGCAGCCCGGACCTCTCAGCTTCGGCTGCCCAAGCTACCAGGGAGGCCATGAGGGAGGGGACATCCTCTGCCTCCGGGGGCAGGTAGATCAAAGCGCCTGTGGAGCTGTTCTTGATAGCATTCTGGCCTTCCCGGTAGGGCGTAGGCTTCGCACGGGGGCCGACCTCGACCAGAGCATGAAGCCTCTTGATCAGCTCCTCAGTGAGCGGCTTTTTCTTCTGTGCCCAATCCTCGACCCGGAGGAGAGCGTTCCAGTAATTTCTCACCTCGGAGACATCCCTTTCCCGGCCAGCGATTTGCAGATTGGCGTCGGAGATTGCCGCTTTTGCCTGGGACATGGTGAGGCGGTTGCCTTCAATGAAAGTGGAGTAGTGCACCGCCCGCACGCGAGCATGCGCCCGAAGCTCGGCCTCGGCGGCGGGCGGGATGGTCGTATGCTCCACTAAGGCACGGGCTGCCTCGATCTGCATCAGGCCGCGGGCGATGGCGGGGGTGAGGGTGAAACGGGGGGACCAACTCGGAGCTTTCATTATTTCCTTCGGGGTATGTCATTGTCTTTTTGCATTCATAATTTCAGGGATGAGTTTCAGAAAGCCTGAAAGCCATCCGAGGAAAAGTTTCCAAGTGTGATGAAGATGCCTGTTACAGCTGTAATAGCCGCTCCGCTGGATCGGCTCTTACCTTGCTCTCTCCCTTGAGGCAAGTTAAAATAATAAAAATAATTCGATGGAGTAGCCATATCTTGCCGGATAAGGTTGGAAAAGCGGGCCCTTTCGAGAAGGTAAAGAACGCCTTTGCCCTGATAGCACAGCTTGCCAATGGGCCACCAATCGCACCATTTTCCCTTAAGCTCCTGCACCACCTGGCGGAACTTGAAATCGGCATACTTGAGAAAGATCAAGCCGAGAACCGGCAGAGAGTACTCTGAAGCCATCAATTTGGAGTCGGCACGCAGTTCGTCCGCCGCAATCCAGAGACGCTTTTCGATACCATTGTGGTTTCCCTGCACTGCAACCCCTCTTGATCTTTTTTAGTATCGTTTTTATCAAACCGCTTAACATTTATACCGTTTGCCCTCCTTCATCCTCACCATCTTCTAGAACCACTCTATAAACTGATGCAGCCAGTGACACAGCCTGCAGAAATCCATCACCATCACCTCGTTGAATGCCTATTAGGCTGAGTAGATCTAACTCCTAAGGCATCGTGCTGGTTTCATGGCCCTCTCGATCTTCGGCATCGATCCTGGACTGCCGCTCAAGTAAAGCCTTCAAACAGCCCAACACCTTCGATGCGGTCAGTAGATGCAAGCGAATCGCCAAGCTTCTCGAAAAGACTCCCGCTGGGCCCATAAACCACAAGGATTATATTCCCTCGTCCTCAGGGACTGATCATACTCTGATGTATAAGAATGCACATAAAAGATCAATATAAACCAGCGAAACATCTTATAACGAGTAATTTCAGGCGAAGGTGAAAAGGATTTGAGAAGATTGCTCTCCGGCAATGAGGCCATAGCCCGTGGGGCCTACGAGGCCGGTGTAACCATCGGCACGGGCTACCCCGGGACTCCCTCCACCGAGATCCTGGAGAACCTGGCCCGGTACAGTCCGGAGGTTTACTGCGAGTGGTCGCCCAATGAGAAGGTGGCCTTTGAGGTCGCAGCCGGAGCATCCCTGGCCGGGGCGCGCTCCATTGTGACCATGAAGCATGTGGGGCTGAATGTGGCTGCTGACCCCCTCATGACATTGAGCTACATCAGCGTGGAGGGCGGGTTTGTGGCCTGCGTGGCAGACGACCCGGGGATGCACTCCTCCCAAAACGAGCAGGACACCAGAAACTATGCCCGCTTTGCCCGGGTCCCCCTTTTTGAGCCGGCGGACAGCCAGGAGGCCAAGGATCTCCTCATGCTCGCCCTCTCTGTATCCGAGCAGTTCAAGACCCCGGCCATCCTGCGCACCACCACCAGGGTCAGCCACTCTCGCAGCCTGGTCGAGCTGGGAGAACGGGAGCAGGCGAAGAAGGAGATCGGCTTTGTCAAGAACCCGCCCCGGTTCGTTCCCATACCGGTCTGGGGCCGGCCCATGCGCCAGAGAGTGGAAGAGAGGCTGAAAGGGCTGCAGGCGCTCTCTGAAAAGTCGCCAGCAAACCGCATTGAGTGGCGGTCAAAAGGCCTGGGAATCATCACCTCCTCCATCGCCTACCAGTATGCCCGCGAGGTCTGGCCGGAGGCCTCGGTTCTGAAGCTGGGATTCTCTTATCCCTTCCCAGACGCATTGATCCGGGAGTTTGCCCAAGGTGTGGACCGGCTGCTGGTGGTTGAGGAATTGGATCCATTCATAGAAGAGCACGTAAAAGCCCTGGGGATATCCTGCCAGGGGAGAGATTTCGTGCCGGGGATCATGGAGCTGTCCGTAGACCGACTGCTCCAGTCCAGAAGGCTGATGGATGGAGGAGAGGCCACCCGAAAGGAAGAGGATCCATATAGAGAGCTCCTTCCTCCCCGCCCGCCGGTGCTCTGCCCCGGTTGCCCTCACCGAGGGGTCTTTTATGCCCTCTCCAGGGAGGATGTGGTGGTCACCGGGGACATCGGATGCTACAGCCTGGGCGCTTTTCCGCCCCTGGACCGGATGGACAGCATCCTCTGCATGGGAGCGGGAGTCTCCATGGCTCACGGCATGGAGAAAGCAGGGGAGAAGAGAAAGGTGGTGGGCGTGGTTGGAGACTCCACCTTCTTTCATTCCGGGATCACGGGGCTCTTGGATATTGTCTACAATAAGGGCCACTCCACAATAATTGTGCTGGACAACCGCACCACTGCCATGACCGGCCACCAGGACCATCCGGGCACCGGCAGGACCATTAGCGGCGAGCCCACAGTCGCCGTCTCCATCGAGGATATCGGCCGGGCCTGCGGGATCAATCGGGTCAGGTCGATAGATCCCTACCAGCTGGATGACGCCAGAGAGGCGATCAAAGAGGAGCTGGCGGCTCTTGAGCCCTCTCTTATTGTATCCCGCGCTCCCTGCCCCCTGCGGGAGAGGAGACGGGTGGGGGCGATGAGAACCATCCTGGCGGAGGAGTGCCGGGCTTGCGAGCTGTGCCTCTCTTTGGGCTGCCCGGCGATAGAGGGAGTGGATGGGGTGATGAAGATCAATCAGACCCTCTGTGCGGGCTGTGGCCTGTGCGAACAGATCTGCCCTGCCAGGGCGATTGTCAGCCGGGAGGGAGTATGATCGAGAGGGTGGCGGAGAGGACCGAGGGAATGATGAACAAAGAAAGCAGGGAGAGAACGGAGAGCGCAGACAACCCGGACTCGAACGGCACAAAGAGCATCGTCCTCGTCGGCGTGGGCGGTCAAGGGATACTGCTGGCCAGCGAGATATTAGCCCAGGCAGCGATGATTCAGGGCTACCAGGTCAAGACCAATGAGGTGCACGGCATGGCCCAGCGAGGAGGCTCGGTGATGGCCCAGATTCGTTATGGAGAAGAGGTCAAGAGCCCCCTGGTCTCCAAAAAGAGCGCTCATATCCTGGGGGCGCTGGAGAAGGTGGAAGCCCTGCGGTACTGGGAATTTCTCCGGCCGGACGGCCTGGCCGCAGTCAGCAGCCAGGCCATTGTGCCGGTGACCGTCTCCTCCGGTCTTGCCCGCTACCCAGAGAATGCGGAGGAACTGCTGGCCAGGGCTTTTCCCCGGCTGGTCTATATCGACGCCCCGAAGCTGGCAGGAGAGCTGGGCGACAGCAGGGCAGCGAACATCATACTATTGGGGACGATATCCCGGGGGCTGGACCTCCCCCTGGAATCCTGGGAGGAGGCCATCGGCCTGTGCGTCCGGGAGAAGTTCCGAGATCTCAATTTGAGAGCATTTTCACTTGGCAGGAGCAAAGCATGACAGAATTGAGCAAATTTCACAATGAACCGATGGAGACGGCCTCCCGAGAGAGAATCACCCAGATTCAGTCCGAGCGGCTGAGGGCCATCGTCGGTCACGTCTATGAATCCAATCCGATCTACCGGCGTCTATTCGACGAGAAAGGCGTCCGGCCTGAGGATATCAGGACGGCAGAGGACGTGGTCCGACTGCCCTTCACCGGCAAGGACATCCTCAGGGAGAGCTACCCCCTGAATATGGCCTGCGTTCCCCGCGATCAGATCGTGGAGATGCATATGTCCAGCGGCTCCACCGGCACCCCGGTAGTCATGCCCTACACCCGCTCAGACCTTGATCAATGGGCGGAATGCATGGCCCGCTGCTACCGTATGGCCGGGGCGAAGCCTGGGGACCCCACCCAGATCACACCCCTCTTCGGCCTTTTCAATGGTGGCTTTGGTATGTATCATGGCGCTCGGGCAGCAGGACTGTTCGTGATCCCCGCCGGTCCGGGAAACACCGCCCGGCAGATCCGCCTGGCTCGAGATCTGAAGACCAGGGTTTTCACCGGAGTGGTGAGCTATGGCATCCGGTTGATGGAGGTGCTGGCCGAGGAGAAGGAGAGCCTGCCGGACCTGGAGATAGGCATCTTCGGAGCGGAGGTCTTCTCTGACTCCATGAAAAAGAAGATCTCCTCGGGCCTGGACATCGACGTCTTCGACATATACGGCATGACTGAGTCCGGAGGCGTTGGCACTTTAGGCATGGACTGCCCGGCGCACGACGGGATTCACGTCTGGGAGGATCAGTATATCCTGGAGATCATCGATCCAAAGACAGGAGAGCCAGTGGATGACGGAGAAGAGGGAGAGCTGGTCTTCACCTCGCTCACCCGTGAGGCGCTGCCCATGATCCGTTTCCGGACAGCTGACCTCACCCATGTCATATCCCGGGACAGATGCGAATGCGGCAGAACTCACATCCGTCTAGCACCGATAACCGGGCGAAGGGATGACATGCTGATTGTGAAAGGGGTGAACTTCTTCCCCAAACAGATTGAGCAAACCCTCCTGGGAATACCGGGCATTGGCAACAACTACCAGATCATAGTGGAGGAGGAGGACGGAGTCAATAGCGTCCGGGTCAATGTCGAAGCCGAACCGGGAGTGACCGGCTATATGGTGGAAAAGGCTCTCAAAGAGGCGCTGGGATTCTCCCCCAAAGGAGACGTCTTCCCCCTGGGAGGCTTGCCCCGCCAGGAAGGAAAGGCAAAGAGGGTGTTTCATAACAGGATAAAATAACTCTTGTTCTCTTCCATGAGATTCAGATGAGCCTGATACAAGACTTAAGGCTAAATAGACACAAGTCCAGTCAGTATTCATTGAGGTGCAATAGTTGAGATTCAATTGCCTATGCTTATGTCTCTTGGCCCTGGTCATGGGGTTGGGAGTGGCAGCCGGATATGATGTATCCATATCGCAATCCATGGAGGTATCCGAGACTGACTTCGATGAAGAATTCGTCAAGAGCCTGTTCGGATTCGGCACCGAAGGTGGGGAAGGTTTCTGGTTTGGCCCGGAGTTTCAGGATGTCAGCACCGCCACCACCTTCTTTTCCGAGTTCTATATGGAGAGCTCTGTCCCAGTGGTCAAGACCTTCGCTCCGGTAAAGATCGATGTGACTCAAAATGTTCCTTCCCGGATATATTTCGGCAGCGGTAAGGAGATCGCATATACCCAGTACCAATCTACAGTGGCCGCCAGCAGAGGAAATGAGCTCTGGATTCAGAAAGGAGCTGACTGGTCCCAGTACGCCATCGTCCCGGCAGGATCCGGCATTCAGTTCATCGCCTTTGCCCCCGTGGGCGGCCAGGCGGACTACTATTGGATCCTTCAGAGCAACTCCCTCAACATCACCAGCAAGCGTCTGGACCTCTACCCCGGATACAACAGCCTGAACTTCAAGGCTGATGAGGTGGGCAGGCACATTCTCCTCTTTGTGCTCAATAATCAGCCCAGCAACGCCATCATCATCGATGTGATCAGCCAGGCCCCTCCAGCCCAGCAGACGGCAGTGGCAGCTGATATGCCACCATCCACCAACAACCCTGCAGCCTCTGGAGTGCAGGCCATGCAAACCGTACAGCCTACGCAGGCGGTGCAGATGCTCCCCGGAGCCACAACCAGCGTCATGCAGACATACAGCGGAACGGCCCAGCAGACCACCTCTGCCAGCAGCACCACTCAATACCCGGCTGCTGTGGCTGCAAAGCCTGCCGTGCCTGCAATTGTCGCGGGAGACACGCCGGTGACCATCCAGACCACCTTGAAGGGCTATGATGTCTATGTGGACGGAGTTCTCATTGGCAAAGAGGGAACAGGTGGCGATCTTCTGGATGGTGTCTTCAAGTTCAAGGTGGTGGGCGGAATGATCCACAACATCAGGATCTTCGATGGAGAGCACAACTACCCGAAGGATATTTACTTCGAGAAAGGAGTGCAGAAGATCATAAATGTGCCACCAGGCACCACTGTCTATGGAATAGTCACACCCTATCATTGACAGATGTCTAATTATTTATAACTTAATTTTTTAAAAAACTTGAGAAGTGGGCATCCTGATTTTCCACCAAGGAGAAGTTATCAATAAATGTCATTTTTTCCATAATTAATATCATTTTCTGATACTGCAATTTTGCCACGCTAGCAGCTCATGATCTTGATTTTCGGAGATCAGCGCACAAATGATATATGATACCATAATCATCTATCATGAAATCCATTTACAATGAGATGTTTTTGCGAAATTCCATCCATACACCAACAGCTATTTATCCATAATAGATAGCATGAATTAGGAAATAGATATTAACAAAATCGATCACAGAAGAATATCTAGATGCGCTTCATCTGAGATGTGCGCCGCATCGTCTTAGATATCCGATATTCAAAGGAGGCAGCCCCTTGGTGGAAATCACGATCAAGAACCTCGTATTCGGCTACAACAGCCATAAGATACTCGATGGAGTAAACATCATTGTGAAGAGCTCAGAGATCTTGAGCCTGGTGGGGCCAAACGGCTCGGGAAAGACCACCCTTATAAAGTGCATGGACCGCATCCTTAAGCCCAAGGGCAGCATCCTCATGAACGGCCAGGAGATAGAAAGAATGAGCCGGCAGGAGGTAGCCAGGCAGATCGGCTATGTGCCCCAGTCCAGCTCCACCCCCCTGGCCACAACCGTCTTTGATACCGTCCTCATGGGCAGAAGGCCTCATATCGGCTGGAGGGTACAGGACTCAGACCTGGATAAGGTGGCTGAGGTCTTGGAGAGGCTGCATCTGGAAGACCTGGCCATGCGTGACTTCTCCCAGCTCTCCGGCGGCCAGAAACAGAAGGTGCTCATCGCCCGTGCTCTGGCCCAGGAACCGGCAGTCCTGCTCCTGGACGAGCCCACATCCAACCTGGATATGCTCCATCAGCTAGAGGTGATGGAGACGGTGAGCAGCCTGGTCAAGGAGAAGAAGATCTCCGCAGTGATGGCCATCCATGACCTCAACTTAGCCTCCCGCTTCTCAGATAAGCTGGTGATGCTAAAAGAAGGCAAGGTCTATGCAGCAGGAGAGCCGAAGGCCCTTCTTAATGAGGTTAATATCAGCCAGGTCTACGGCATAGAGGCCATGGTCATGAACGCTATGGGTCGGCCCTATGTAGTGCCGCTGCGCTCGCTGGCAGAAGCGGCTGTATGCGATTAGCTGTGTACAGCCGGAAAGGATTTCCATCCATTTTTTAGGTTTTGGTCAGCGGCCCGGGTAGGTGCATGGAATAACACAAACCTTTATGTATTGCAGATGTCGAAATCTGGTTTATGACCTTGCCCTTTGCAGATATTCCAGAGTTCTCCTCCCAATTAACCGGACGAGGTCCTGCAGAGGATATTATATCAATAATAAAATACATATATATACGTTATATTGGAAGCGCTCTGGCAGAGAACGTATGGTACATTATCTCGACCATCATATCCATATCTATAATTATCATCTTAACTATTTTAATCGCCCGGCTGGTCAATGGTCTGCTGGAGAAGCAGATCCCAAAAATTGTGGAATCCAGCCGGCTTGGCAAGGAGTTTGACGAGACCTCCCATGCCATGACCCGCAGGCTGATCGTTGCCGCGATATATACCGTCGGCATCTTGATGACCATACTCCTCATCCCCTCACTGAACAGAATTGCCATCGCCATGCTGGCCGGCGCTGGTGTGGCCACCTTAGCCATTGGCTTTGCCGCCCAAGACTCCCTCTCCAATATAATATCCGGGATCTTTCTGGCCATCTTCAAACCCATGCGCATTGGCGACTACGTCGACTTCAAAGGCGAGTATGGCTATGTAGAGGATATAACTCTGCGCCATACGATAATCTGCACCTGGGACCAGAGGAGAATAATAGTGCCGAACAAGCTGATGGGCTCAGACTTCATTGTGAACTGGAGCATCGGCAATCCGGAGACCGTTTGGCCGGTTAATTTTGGAATAGGCTACTCATCGGATATCGATAAGGCACGAAGCATCATCACAGAGGTGGCCGAGAGCCACCCCCATGTTCTGAAGGAGAAGGGCATCAATGTCCGCCTCATCGAGCTGGGAGACTTTGCCATGAACCTGCGCCTGACCTTCTACGCCCCCAGCCGGGGGATGGCATACGATGCCGGGTGCGACATAAGGGAAGCAGTAAAAAAAAGGTTTGATGCAGAGGGAATTGAGATCCCGTATCCATATCAGAATGTCATAATCATGAAGCAGCCGGTCGAGGCATCATCTTGTCCAGTGCCGGAGAACGATCACTCTCAGGAAGAGGAGCAAGCCAATTAATCTAAATATAATGCATAAATAATGCATTTCGCATGAACCGAGTAGTCCATTTTGAGATACAGGCAGAGAATCCCGAGAGAGCAGCGAGCTTCTACCGGGAGGTCTTCGGCTGGCAGATCGATGAATGGCTGATCCCAAAAGTGAAGATCAAGGATGAGAATCGTTACTGGCAGGTTACGACCGGCAGTGAGGCTGAGCCTGGCATCAACGGCGGTCTCGTCTTCCGCCGCGGTCCTCCTCCGGCAGAGGGACAATCGGTCAACTCATTCATCTGCACAATAGAAGTTCCTGACCTTGACGAGCATATCGACCGGGTTATTCGGGCAGGGGGAAGGGTTGCAGTCCCCAAGATGCCAATTATGGGTGTCGGCTGGCTGGCCTACTGCCTGGATAGCGAGAAGAACATCTTCGGCATGATGCAGACGGACGAGATGGCGCAATAGGACAGAGATATTTTTGGAATATGATGGATACGGACCTCTCCATAATCCTATTCCTGCAGGGCCAGGACTGGGCCATCCCGATAATGAGATTGGCCACCTCATTGGGATCGCTGGAGTTCATGCTCCTCTTTATGCCCTTCCTGTTCTGGTGCTGGGATGCAAAATGGGGCTTCAGGGTGGGACTGATGCTGGTCACGAGCCATGGGCTGAATTCTGCCCTGAAGATCGCTCTGCACGGCCCCAGGCCTTACTGGGTCGATCCCAATGTCCAGGCCTGGAGCACTGAACCCTCCTTTGGCATGCCCTCCGGGCACGCCCAGAATGCCGTCTCCATCTGGGGCCTGACCGCACAACTCATCCACAAGCGTTGGGCCTATCTCCTGGCCGCTGGCACCTGCTTATTAATCGGTCTCTCTCGAGCCTATCTGGGGGTCCACTTCCTGGGAGATGTGCTTGTAGGCTGGGGCGTGGGTGCAGTGCTTCTGGGCTCATCCATCAAGGCAATGCCAGTTATGGAGGAGAAGATCGGAAGAATGAATCTGAAAGGCCAGATCCTGCTCGCCGCCCTAGCCTCTTTCGCCATCATCGCCCTTTATCTCCTGGGCCTGGCCGGCACGGGTGCCTGGCAGATGCCCTCTGCCTGGGAGGCCAATGCTCTGGCTGCAACTGGAGAGCCCATCGATCCAGTCAGCCCGGTTGATGCATTCTGTGCTGCAGGGATGATGCTTGGTATCTCTTCTGGCTATGCTATTTTAAAGAGGAGAGGAGGCTTCTTGGCAGACGGTCCACTATCCAGGCGTCTGGTCCGCTATCTTCTGGGAATGATAGGAGTGGTCCTGATCTGGTATGGATTGAAAGAGGCGATGCAGATAGAGGCAGCCGACTGGGCCCTCGACTACATTAGGAGCATGCTGGCAGGGCTCTGGGTCACACTGGGGGCGCCATTGATGTTCATCGGCCTTGGCCTGGCCAAAAAGGAACAGGTTGATGGGCAGAGTGCGGGCGGAGATCCATAATCCCTGAGCCGATTTTGATCAAATTCTCATCTCGTGCCGGACTCGATCTTGTTCAGGTTCAGGATGATATCCGCTGCCAGAATGTTGGTCAGGCCGTGGCGCTCGCAAATGTTCAGCACCCGGTGAAGCTCATCTCTCTGCATAGAGGCGGTGTTCTGAACGGCATAAAGCATTCCCTCGGAATAGCCCTCATCCTGGATGATATCGTGCATGTTCTCCAGAATAGACTGATCGAAGCTCATCCCGGTGGCCCCGATCTCCTCAATAGCCCTCTCCATGGCGCTGCTGTCCAGTGCCCGGCGATTTTTTTTGGATTCTCCTGCCTTCTTGATAAAATCGAGGGCCTCTTTGGAAATGCCCCGCAAAATCAGCTCGGAGGCTAGCTTCTTCAGTGTCTTCTCCTGCAGAATAGCTTCGGCTTCAAGGGCCCTGTAAGCCTCGGGGGTGATCTCTATTCTGGTATATTTTGTGCTGGGCATTTATCCGCTGCGCCTCGGTTTTCTCGCGAAAGTGCTAATATAATTATTCCTATTAATAGACTGCGATCATTTGCGGAAAAATTGTAGGGGAGGGACCGGCTCCGGCAGCCAACCCCACCAGACGATCATAATGGATTATCTCTTGTGCCTGGATAAAAAGTGTGCCGCTGGTGACTCTGGATAGCAGTCTATACGAAAGGGACAAATCGACTGGGAAGGCAAAGCTGGTTTGAGATCATTCATCCAAAAGCTTTTCTTACAAGCGATGGTTAATGCAGATCGAGGGAAGCGGATTGGATGAAGCGGCAGAGGTCACCATTAAGGAGCACGTGTTCAACAACAGCAACCTTTTCTCCAACCATTACCTGGAGAACATGGTCCAGAAGTCCTCGGAGTGGGATGATGAATCCGGTCTTTTGGAGGCCTACACCAGGATAAAGGACAAATTCTTTTAGAATGAGAAGAACTTTCCTCGGTATGTTGAGGCGGATCTGGAGCACAACTGGATTCGCCCGGTCTTAGACGCCCTGGGCCACCATTATGGCGTCCAGGAGAGCCTGCATCATGATCCCCTGAAGCCCGATTATGCCTTCTTTCCCGATGCTGAGGCGCTGAATGAGGCCTATTCCCAAAAGGGCTCGGATGACTTTTATAAGAGGTCGGTGGCCGTTGGAGATGCCAAGGCCTGGAATGTGGTTCTAGATAAGAGCCGTCAGGGAAGGGTGCTGCGGGAGATGACCAACCCCAGCTTTCAGATCGACAACTACCTGAGGGCAACCCCGCCCAAATGGGCGATCCTCACCAATGGCAGGCTGTGGAGGCTCTACCATGAGGACTCAAGCGTGAGCATGGACTCATATTATGAGGTGAACCTTCCCGATCTGATCGCCCAGATCGAAGAGACTGGTGACCTATCAATATTCAAGTATTTTTATCTCTTCTTCCGGAGGGAGGCTTTTCCCGAGACTCCACTCGGACCCTCCTTCCTGGATAAAATTCGGGAGGAAAGCTTAGCATATGCCCAGAAGGTGGGCGAGGACCTGCAGGAGAATGTCTACCGGGCGATGAAGGTCCTGGCGGAGGGCTTCATCTATGAGCCGGCAAACTCGCTATGGCCACTGACAGTTCCGCAAGATCAGGAGCAGATGCTCAGAGAGGTTCAGGAGAACTCACTCCGTCTGCTCTACCGCCTTTTATTCATCTTCTATGCGGAGAGCAGAAGGCTCCTCAAAGTAGACAACCGCCACTACAGAGAGATGAGCCTGCGTCGGCTGAAGGAGGAGATAGCAGGCAAGAAGGATCGAGGTGAAAAAATCCTCGCCATCCAGTCCACCTACTGGGAGAGCCTGAGGGATCTCTTCCGGCTGATCAATGACGGGAGCGAGGCCTTCGGCTACTCCAAAGAGGAGTTTTACATTCCGGCCTACAATGGAGGCCTGTTCGATCCGACCAAAAATCCATTCCTAAGAGAGAAGAGGATCGGAAACTCCTATCTGGCGGAGGCCATCGATCTGCTGGCCCGGTCCCAGGGAGAGAACGGCCCGGTCTTCGTCGACTATTCCTCTTTAGATATCCGCCATTTGGGATCGATCTATGAGGGCATTTTGGAGTACAGGCTGAACATCGCCACAGAATCGATGGTGGCGGTCAAGGAGAAGAGCAAGAAGGGAAAGGAGGTCTGGCTGCCGAAAAGAGAGGCAGGAGGCAAGAAAGTCTCAGACAGCGTGGAGGCGGGCGGCCTGTATCTGGTGACGGACAAAGGAGAGAGGAAGGCCACAGGCTCCTTTTACACCCCTCAGTATATTGTAAAGTACATTGTGAAGAACACCCTGGAACCTCTCATCAAGCCCATGATGGAGGAAGCCTCGATGGATGCAGATCTCAGGACCGATTTGTTGCGAAAGCTGCTTTCCATAAAGGTGCTCGATCCGGCCATGGGCTCGGGCCATTTCCTGGTGGAGGCCACGGACTACATCGCCCGGGAGATCATTCATGCTCGTGAGATCGCCAGGCAGGAGGAGGAGGATTCGGATGCAGTGGCGGAAAACGACATCCACTGGGCAAGAAGAGAGGTGGTGAGAAACTGCATCTACGGGGTGGACCTCAACCCCATGGCGGTGGAGCTGGCCAAGCTCTCATTGTGGCTGAAGACGGTGGCCTCAAACAAGCCGCTCAGCTTCCTGGATCATCATTTGCGATGCGGAAACTCCCTCATCGGCGCAGACCTGGATAAGCTCTCCGTCCTGCCGGGGGCGAAGGCCCAGGAGCCGCCGCTATGGAGCTTTGGGCTGAAGAGCCACACTGATAGTCTGCTCCACAGATACAGCCTCATGTCCGCTCTGCCTGACGACAGCCTGCAGATGGTGAAGTGGAAGGAGGAGCAGTTCAGGCAGATCAAGGAGTCGGAGCTATCCCGGAGGCTGGCGGAGCTGGCCAATGTCTGGCTGTCCACATATTTTGGAAACAGGGTCCGAGAGGACGATTACTATGAGCTGCAAGGCCACCTCAGCCCGGAGAAGTTCCCGGACTGGGCGGGGCTGCGCAGTCAGGAGTGGTTTGGCCGGGCGCAGGAGATTGCGGGGGAGAAGAGGTTCTTCCACTGGGAGCTGGAGTTTCCGGAGGCTTTTTCGGGGGAAGAGCGCGGATTCGATGTGGTGATAGGGAATCCGCCATACGTACGTGTGCAAGAACTCTCCCATGAAGATACAGATTATTTCAAGTCTTTATTTTGTACGGCATATAAAAGAGTGGATATTTCGATTCTATTTTTTGAGGTTGCACTTAAATCGATATCAGAAAATGGAATAGCTGCGTACATCTCTTCGACGCAATTTTTAACTTCAGAATATGGAAGACAACTACGAAAATTATTATTGAAAAATAGAATTCTATCGCTTTTAGATTTTAAGGACCTCCCCGTATTTGAAGAGGCCACTACATATGCTGGCATAATAATTTTCTCGTCAGGTGAACCTCAACCCTTTAATTATTATGAAATCGAAAATCTGCCATCAAATAAGCATTGCCAATTGGTTACAGGAAATGGTTTTAAAATTGACTCTGCAATTTTAAATGATAATTCATGGCAGCTAGTAGATAATAGATTAAAGATGATATTGAACAAAATCGGTGATAATTTAATATCAGGAAAATTATCATCTATTGCAGATACAAAAGGAGGGGTAATAACTGGCAAGGACGATATTTTCAACCTCGATCAATCGAAAATTGAAGAATGGAAGATCGAGCGAGAGCTTTTATTGCCATTAGTCAGAGGGCCTGATGTGAGTCGTTATTATGCCGCCCCAAGTATGTTTCTCCTATATCCATACGAGCAAATACAAAATGGAGACTCAAAGCTCTTGTCAGAGAAGAAGCTGAGGGATTCTTTCCCCTATGCTTATGCTTATCTAAGATCTCATGAAGAGGAACTCAGAGATCGAAAGGACTCCAGAAAATCTGTGGGAAGTTCAAATGATTGGTATAAGCTGATCCGATATGGATCGAATCGTCTATTCCAAAGCAAAAAGATTTTAACTCCAGGAGAGAGCATGAGAAATTCCTTTGCAGTTGATTGCACTGGATCGGCTTTTAGTTTTGCTAGAGTATATGCAGTAGTTGCAGAAAAAGTTAAAACCGATTTTTTGGCTGCTATCCTAAATTCGAAAGTCCTTGAATTCTTTTTACACTCTATCTGTCCTATTAAACGTGGTGGTTATTTCACATTTTCATCGACTTATCTTGCCGAGATCCCCATTCGTCGCATCTCCTTTACTACCCCCGCCCCAGAGCGCGCCCGCCTGGTGGCGGAGCTGCAGCAGCTCTATGACGAAGGAAAGGATGATGAGATCCTGGCCGGCGTGGAGGCCCTGCTGCCCAAGGACGAAGCGGGCAATTTCATCACCGAGGAGGAGAAGTCGGACGTGGTCCACGATCTTCTCGCCTTCCTGGCGGAGAGGATGCTGGAGATGAACAAAGTTAAGCAAAAGGAGATCAGGGGCTTCCTGGACTGGCTGGAGGGCTACCTGGGGGCGAAGATTGAGGACCTCAAGCCCAAGACGAGGATCCTGAGCTACTATGAGAGCGATTATGAGAGCCTGCTGGCGGTCCTCAAGAAAAACAAAAAGAAGCTGGCAGTCGATCCCTCCCGCCGGGAGCCTGGGGAGTTGCTGCGGGCGGAGTTCGATGAGTCCATGAACAAGCTCGGGCCCCTGAGGGAGAAGATCAAAAGGACCGATGAGCTGATCGATGCCGTGGTCTACAGGCTCTACGGGCTGACGGATGAGGAGATCGGGATTGTGAAAGGAAATTCAGCGTGAAGATGCATGTTACAGGAGAAGGAATATTCAATGGATCTGATATATCTTGATTACAATTGCTTTCAAAGAAGATTTGATGATACCAGCCAGATCAAGATCCAGCTTGAGGCTCTAGCCTGTGAAGAGATCTTTCTGAGAGCGGAGATTGAACAGATCCAACTGGCCTGGTCCTTCATGCATGAGGACGAGACCTTACTCTGCCCCTTTCCAAATAGAATGAATGTAGCTTTCATACTATCCACCCTCTGCAAGATCAGAATTGGACCTGATGATAAAATCTATGAGTGTGCTCTGGAATATCAGAGAAAATCCAGAATAACACCAAAAGATGCCCTCCATCTTGCATCTGCCAATTTCATCGGAGCCGATTACTTCTTAAGCTGCGACAACAGATTATTAAATCAGGCCAAGAGACTAGAACTGGAAATTGTGATCTCAAATCCAGTGGACTACATCAGATTGGAGGATATATGACTGAGAGGGCCAAGACGCTCGATGATGCTGAACTGAGACTCGTTGGGATAGATGCCTTGAATAAGGCTTTGGGTCCAGCCAAAGCGCTCCGATTCCTTGCTCTATTCCACCATGAACCTACTGATTACGTAGAGATCTCAAGAAGACTATATGAAAATCAGAACACAGAAGAGATATTTAAGAGGGCAAAAGAGCATTGGAGAGGCTAGTGTCCAAGCCTTGAACTATCCTGAAACTCTAGATTCGCTAATGCCCCGGACGCCTGACTGAAAAAACTGCACACCATACCTCCATTTTTCGAATCAAAGGCAAAGCGTCATTCTCCCGGTTCCATCCCGGCTGGAGAAAGCTTAAAAGTGATCAGAGCCAGAACATTCATTCATGATAAATGATGCGAATTTTGTTCAGGGAGGCGATATCTGCCATGACGGTTACTTTTGAGCCTCGCACCAGATTGAAGCATCTGGAGGAGTATGTAACCAAGATTCACCTGAAGCTCCCCCCAGAGGAGGCAAAGGTGCAGCTCTTGAGGTGCAGGATCGTGGCCTACGGCCTGATCGCCGAGATCGGGGAGAAGGCATACAACAAAGCATTTGTGGACCAGATCTTCGCCCAGGCCTACCGGAACCTCTCTGAATCAACCGGTCAGGATCTGCGAGACCCCTTCTCAGATCCCTGCGCCAGCCAGTACCAGATCCTGGATGAGCTGAGGTCCTATGGCCGGAGGGACCTGCCAGAGCCTTTCCTGAGATTCATCCGGGCGGAGTTCAAGAAGGCCTTCGTCCCCACCATGAGGCTATTGACCGACCTGTGTTCATCAGAGAATAAGTACTCCTGGGAGGAGGTAAAGCTGCAGCTCGTGGAGATCATGGACCACTTGGGAGTGGATGTGACCTGGGAAGAGTGCGAGGAGAAGCTGGAGAAGTATATGAAAAAGATAGGTGGAACAATTTATATCAATTGAGTTCTTTCGGAATAATTCATGATTACCAGGGGCAAAAGACCAGAAGCTCAGAACCGGACCATCTTGCAGAAAGTCGCCAGAGGAATAATGCTCATGCGGGGCCTTCAAACCGATTTCTCGCCAGAGTGCCTCTCTGAACTCGCCCGTATCAACGGTCCAGCCAGGGCTGATGGCGCCCCCCATATCCGCGACCTGAGAGGGCTGCTCTGGGCCTCCATAGATAACGATGACTCCGAGGACCTGGATCAGCTTACCGTGGCCGAGCCCCTCCACGACGGGAAGGCCAGGATCAGGGTAGCAGTGGCAGACGTGGACAGCCTGGTCCACAAGGACTCGGCCATCGACCTGGATGCTCAGGCCAATACCACCTCCGTCTACACTGCAGCCCAGATATTCCCCATGCTCCCTCTGAAGCTCTCCACCAACCTCACCTCTCTGAACCTGGACCAGGACCGTCTGGCAGTGGTGGTGGATATGACCGTTGCCCCCGACGGCTCGCTGGTGGAGTCAGACGTCTACCGGGCGATGGTGCATAACCACGCCAAGCTGGCCTATAACAGCGTGGCCGCCTGGCTGGAGGGAACTGGGCCCATGCCCCAAGCGGTTAGCGCCATGGACGGCCTGGCGGAGAACCTTCTCCTCCAGGATAAAGTGGCCCAGAATATGAAGAGCCTCCGCCATAAAGAGGGCGCTTTAAGCCTGGAGACCATTGAGGCCAAACCGGTCTTCAAGGGGGAGAGGCTCTGCGACCTTTTAGTGGAGGAGACTAACCGGGCCAAACAGATCATCGAGGACTTCATGATCGCCGCCAATGGAGTGACCGTCCGCTATCTGACGGAGCGAAATATGCCCTCCATTCGCAGAGTGGTGCGGGTTCCCAAGAGATGGGACCGGATCGTCCAGATCGCCGCTCAGCATGCCTTCAAGCTTCCCCCCAACCCCAGCTCAAGAAAGCTGGAGATATTCCTGAACATGATGAAGAAGAAAGATCCCCTCCGCTTCCCCGATCTGTCCCTGGCGGTAATCAAGCTGCTGGGAAATGGCGAGTACGTGGCAGAACTGCCCGAGACGGAGCCCATAGGCCACTTCGGCTTGGCGGTCAAGGATTACGCTCACTCCACCGCTCCCAACCGGCGCTATCCCGATCTGATCACCCAGAGGCTACTCAAAGCAGCCATTGAGAATAAGCCCCTGCCCTACTCAATACGTGAGCTGGACCGTCTGGCCGACCACTGCACCAGGAAAGAGGATATCGTGGCCAAGGTGGAGCGGCAGGTGAGCAAGTCCGCGGCTGCACTTCTGCTCGAGCCCCGGATCGGGGAGAGGTTTAGCGCCATGGTCACCGGCTCATCGGAGAAGGGCACCTGGGTGCGGCTGCTGGACATTCCAGTGGAAGGGATGCTCAAAGGAAAAAGAAAAGGAATCGATGTAGGAGACGAGATCACTGTAGAATTGATCTCTGTGGATGTGAACCTCGGGTTCATAGACTTCAAGCAGGTTGAGGATAGGATCAAATAGGCCGATCGAATAGGCCTGTCAAAGGGGATGGATCCAACTGGGCCCATCCCCAAGAGCAGCCCGTCCCAAATGATCGTGATAGCAGGATAGCCAGCTGCAGGGGTGGCCTGCTGAAGAATACTCTTCCCTTGCCTACTCCTCCTGCACGGGAATCTTCAACGATTCCGCCTCCACCAGCATCTGTCCCGGGTAGATAAGATCGTGCAGTTCGCGGTTGAAGCCGCTTGCTGTGGTATGGGCATCATAGATGCCGTAGAGCCATGGCAGGACGAGCCAGGCGAGGAGCAGTATCAGCAGACCTTTCAGATATTCGCCCAGGTATATCTGGCCCCCTCCGGGAATGAAGATGCTGATCAGAGTGATCAAACCAACGTTCTTTTTCATCGACTCATACAGGAGGATTTTCTGGCCCAGGTCCATCGATGCGACGGCATCCTTAATCATAATTCGATCTGATTCATCCGTAATATCAACCCCAATATAGATTGCAGCACCTGAAAATAGATATTCCTATCCCCCCCAAAAGGTCAGCCCTCAAAGAAATAGGGCAGAGCTTCATCGATATTGGAGACCTCGATCACATTCAGGCCCAGCTCCTCATATGCCGCCTGGGAGATGTTCAGAGTTCTGGGCACATATTTGGACCTCATGATATCGAAGCCTAGATCGGTTGACCTGCGCTCAACCTGCCTCTCATAATAGATAACATCGGCCTGGCCTTCGGGGATCAAAAAGTACTTGTAGCCGGCATCTGACACCGCTTTTGTCTTTTCCAGCACGCTGCCGATCTGGCCTATGGATCCGTCCTCGTTTATGGTTCCGGTTATCACCGCATCCTTTTTGATATCCCTGTCCTCCAGGGCGGCAATGGTGAGGATGGCCGCTGCCGCTCCAGCGCTCTCCCCGCCAATGAGCTGCGCTCTGGTGGAGGTGAAGTTGAAGACGAAATCCATATCCAGTTTGGCGCCGGGATAGCGGGACCGGGCAACGGCCACCGCCTTCTTTACGGCATATTGAACCTCGGGCTCGGAGAAGGGATTGGTATCGATCAGGATGTCATTGCTGCCAGGAATCAGCCTCAGGTTCATCTTGCCCATGACCCCGATCTCATCTTCCGTTACCGCCACTATCGGTATGCTCTTCTGGGCCATGGTGATGCTCCCTCCAGGAGGATCGCTCTGGCTGTAGACCGATAACCCCAGGGGGCCAGACAGCTCCCGGACCTCCTCCTTCAAATCGGAGAGCTCGCCCTCCAGGCTGTAGATGTAATAGGAGTTTGCCAGGGAGAGCAGGAGGAGAAATCCCAATGCTATCAAGAGTCCTGCATTGCCAGGTCCTGCATTGCTGCTCATATCCGGTCAGCTTTTGGGATGTGCAGGATAAGAAGATTTCCCCTTAACAGCACTCCGGGGGCTCGGGCTCGATCACGGATCCCCAATCAGGCTCATGGGCATCATCAAAGGGACAGGCGTTCAGTACCATGCGCGGTCATGAGCGCGTAGGAGGGCCGCGTATGGGCATGCAGACTCTGGTTTTAAGGGCGGAAAGCGAAAAGATAAGTCTTGAGTAAAAAAATAGAGTCTGTTCTGGCGTTAAGAATTAATGCAAAAAGATAAGTGATCGGTTGTGTCGTTCTCGCTGAAGATGCTCCGGCCAGCCAGGAAAGAACTGGATAAAATGAATAGAGAACGGATATACAAGAGGAGACCTATAGCATTATGATGGCCAACAGCAAGACCAGACTAACTAAAAGGGAACCGCTCTCCGACCGGGATTTTGAAGGCGTGATAACAGAGGGCGAAGAAACCAAGTGCTCTGACGATATTTGGGAGTACTATGAGATGCATAAGGATGAGCTTGAGGACCTGGATGAATATGCCAAAAAGCGCGGCCTTGTGAGACGTCTGATTTAGAATGGATTATTTTCAAGAGTTCAATAATTTGCCGTCTGAGCCATTAAATGGGCCAAACTCCACAGCCCCCTGGCAGCGGGCTAGGTCCTGGATGGCATTATTAGTCAGTATCAGATCGAATGTCGGAATGTCTCTCGCCTCTGTTTGTTATTTTGCGCCTCACCTCAAAACCCGTAGCATTGTGTCATCGTTGGCGGTTGCCCTCAATTAGGACGTAGTTTGCTGTTCGCACCCTGTACTGGGCTCGAAGCTCGGCCTCCGCCTCGGGCAGCAGATGCATGCATAACTAGGGCGTGGGCGGCCTCGATCTTCATCAAAGTTGCTGCAAAAGACTCGCCCATCCAAAAGGTTTTTGGTGTGAGAAACGGTTTATGCCTCTATCCGGTGGCAAGCGATGAGCGATATTATAAAGTCATATCTTGGAAAAATTGATCGAGAATTCAAGACGGGAAGGGCGACAGAGCACACCCACCGACCGGCTCTAAAGGATCTGATTGAAGAATTGGACTCGAAGATCAAAGCCACCAACGAGCCGAAAAGAGTTGAATGCGGAGCGCCGGATTTCGTATTGCGCAGGGACGGACTCTCCATTGGCTATATAGAGACCAAAGACCTCGGCAAGTCCCTGGATGAGGCAGAGGACTCCGACCAGTTAAAGCGCTACAAAAGATCTCTGCCCAATTTGATACTGACAGACTACCTGGAATTTCGCTGGTTTGAGGATGGGCAACTCCGCGACAGTGCCCGGCTGGGCAGGATCGGCAAAGGAAACAAGATCCTGCTGGATAAAAAGGGAATCGGTGAAACGGTGCAGCTTCTCAGGCTATTCTTAGAAAGCCGTCCACAGCCCATCACCACGCCCAAGGACCTCTCAGAAAGAACGGCCAAGCTGGCTCACATCATCCGGGATACCATTGTGGAAGCTTTTGAAAAGGATAAAGCATCCTCAGACCTCAAGGATCTGAGAGAGGCCTTCAGTCAGGTTCTCATTCCCGATCTGAACAAGCCGGAGAAGGTGACTGAGTTCGCAGACATGTACGCTCAAACCATAGTGTACGGACTTTTTGCGGCGCGCTGCAACCATAAGGGACCGGAATCCTTCCAGCGGCTTGGCTCAGCTCGTGAGATCCCCAAGACAAATCCCTTCTTGAAAAAGCTCTTTGAGACCATCACTGGCTCCAGCCTGGACGAGGAGCCTTATGTCGACTTTGTGGATGATCTAGTGCAGATCCTGGCCAATACGGACATGGAGAAGGTGCTGGAGGACTTTGGCAAAAGAACCCGCCAGGAAGACCCAATTGTGCATTTCTATGAGACTTTTCTGGCAGCTTATGATCCCAAAACCCGGGAGCGACGGGGCGTGTACTATACGCCTGAGCCTGTGGTTCAGTATATCGTCAAGTCGGTTGACTACATCCTTAGAACTCGATTTGGCCTGGAGGGTGGGCTGGCCCACACCGCAGATGTGGTGGAGTACGATCGGGAGGAGGCTATTCTGGATCAGCAGGGCAGGCCGGATCGGAGCAAGCTGCTCCATACGGTATCAGAGGAGAGGCCAAAAGTTCTGATTCTGGATCCAGCCTGCGGAACAGTCACCTTCCTTTATGCCGTGATGGACTTCATCCGGGCCGAGTTCATGAAACGAGGCGATGCTGGTTTATGGTCAGCTTATGTGCGGGATCATCTCTTGCCCCGTCTATTCGGCTTCGAGCTGCTCATGGCCCCTTACGCTGTAGCCCACTTCAAGCTGGGAATGCTGCTCGCAGGGTACGACCTGCCGAAGGAGCAGCAGAAGCAGTGGCGGTACGACTTTGAGGCGGACGAGCGCCTTGGGGTCTATTTGACCAACACACTGGAGGAGCCTCCAATAAAAATAGCTGAAGCTCTTTGGGGGCTGCGAATCTTAAGTGAGGAGGCAAGTGCTGCATCTATCGTTAAACGCGACCTGCCAATTATGGTAATTGCAGGAAATCCTCCTTACTCCAATTTTGGAATGATGAACCGTGGAAATTTCATATTGAAACTTTTAAATGACTATAAAAAGGATTTAAATGAAAAGAAACTAAATCTTGACGATGATTTTATAAAATTTATTCGATGGGCTCAATGGCGCATAGAACAGACAGGTTACGGCATACTTGCTTTCATTACAAACAATACATATATAGATGGTATTACACATAGACAAATGAGAGAATCTCTAATGAATATGTTCTCAGAGATATTTATCGTTAATCTACATGGAAATAGCAATAAACAGGAAAAAACTACTGATGGAATTCCAGATGAAAATGTATTTGATATCAAGCAAGGAGTAGCCATAGGAGTCTTTGTAAAGAAGAAAGCAAAGAGAGATTCCAGTAAGGTATATTATTATGATATAATGGGAAGCAGAGAAGAAAAATATGAGTTCTTATTAGGCAAAACCCTTGAAACAACCGATTTTCTTGAATTGAATCCGCAATTTCCTAATAGATTCTTCGTTCCGATCGCTGAAACGGATTCAGCATATCAAGAATATTTACCATTATCAAGCATATTTAATATAATTGGTAGCGGTTTAAATACAGACCGCGACAGATTATGCATCGATTTCGACAAATCCGTATTAGAAAAGAGGATGACCAAGCTATTCTCGGGATGTTATGATGAGTCTTTTAAAATAAAATTTAATATATTTCCGTCGAGTAGCTATGATATTGAAGAAAGAGCATCTAAATATCACTTCGAATCAAATAATATAAATAAATGCATTTATCGGCCATTCGATGATCGTTTCATATATTATCAACCTGGATTTACAAGCCGACCTGTATTCGAAGTTCAAGGAAATATGCTCCAAAAAAATGTTGGCTTGTTATATACTCGCCAGACCAAAGAACCATTTGCCGTACTATCCACGCGATTGCTTTCCACGCATAAGATTGTTGCAGTATATGATAGGACATCTATTGCACCACTGTATCTTTATGACGTTGTTAATAAAGAAATTAATCAGAGGCAAATTATACAAGATGCAGGCGGCATCTGTAATCAAGATCCATATGGACGCATCCCCAACCTCAATCCCGATTTTGTCTCCGCTTTTTCCTCTCGCCTCGGCCTCAAGTTCGTCTCAGACGGCCACGGTGATCTGACCACAACATTCGGCCCTGAGGATATATTCGACTACATTTACGCCATCTTCCACTCCCCGACTTATCGGCAGCGCTCCGCTGAGTTCCTGAATATCGACTTCCCCCGAGTACCCCTAACCTCAAACCTGGACCTCTTTCGAAAACTCTGTTTCCTCGGTGAGGAGCTGGTGGCCCTGCATCTGATGGAAAGCCCGTATCTCAGCCAGCTCATAACCCGTTATCCTGTGGTTGGGGAAAATATTGTGGAAAAGGGCTTTCCCAAGTTTGTAGTCTATGACGATGACCAAACAGGATACGTCTTTATCAACAAGACCCAGTATTTCGAAGGCGTGCCCCGTGAAGTCTGGGATTTTCATATAGGTGGCTACCAGGTCTGCGAGAAGTGGCTGAAGGACCGACGAGGCAGGCAGCTCTCGTTCGATGACCTCATGCACTATCAGAAGGTTGTAGTGGCCTTAAAGGAAACCATACGCCTTATGAAAGAGATAGACAAGGCCATACCAAAATGGCCCATTGAGTGAATAGGATATTAATGGCAATAAATAACCAAATAGAGTCTACCGATAGGGCGATCCACAATGAATGTCTCACTCATCCTCGCTCACCCCAACCAGGGAAGCTTCAACCATGCCATAGCTATTGCAGCCATCAACGCCCTTGAGGGCAACGGCCACCGCGTCAGCTTTCACGACCTCTACCGGGAACGATTCGATCCTGTGCTGCCTTATGGGGAGATTCCCAAAGGCGCAGATATAGATTCAAATCTTCTGAAACATTGCCAGGAGATCGCCTCTGCAGACGGGATCATAATCGTTCATCCCAACTGGTGGGGCATGCCTCCCGCCATCCTCAAGGGATGGGTGGACAGGGTGATCCGCCCGGGGGTAGCTTACGAATTTTTGGAGGGGGACAGCGGCGAAGGAGTGCCAAGGGGCCTCTTGAAAGCCAGAAAGGCGCTGGTGTTCAACACCTCCAACACCTTCCCTGACCGGGAGCGCGAGGCTTTTGGCGATCCACTGCAGAGGCTGTGGAAGGACTGCATCTTTGGGCTCTGCGGCGTAGAGGAGTTCTATCGGAAGACCTATTGCGTGATTGCGACCAGCACGCCGGTTAAGAGAACTGCCTGGCTGGAGGATGCAAAAGATACAGTGGCAGAGATCTTTCCCAAAGATAGGAATAGGTAAATAAAAAATCCAGGCAAGAGCATACGAGAGAGAAGCCTGGCATGCGAATGAGAATGCGATATCGAAGGGCTGCAAAGTCCCGGGCAAGAGACAAAGGCAGGCCGCTCGGAATGAGAGGTGTTCATGAGCAATAGGAACGCAGACCGCTCCCGAGGATCCGAAGGCAAAGGCTGTCTACCTCGTCAGCTTCTCCGGCCCGAAGACCGGAATTCCCTTGCGCCATTTCTATGGCCTTTTTGTCGGTTCGGAGTTGATCCTTTTCGAGCCCAGGTCCGAATATAACTCTGCAACTCCCCTGAGGGCTCGATATCCCTTCTCGCTAATCATATAGTCCCCTCTCTCATGCCTCTGCAAAATCATTCCTCCATCCTGCAGCTTCTGCAAGTGGAAGAGCAGATTGCCGCCCCGCAATCCTGTGAGCTCAGCAAGAGCCGAAAAGGTCTTGGTCTCAGCGAAAAGGGCCTTTAGAATTTGCAGTCTCTGTTTATTGCTCATGGGCTCGAGGAGCTCGACGACAGTCTCTTCCTCGGGAAGGGACTCCATCGATTCACCCGTCAAATCATTTTCTCGGTATACCCTAAGCGAACGCATCAGATCTATCTGCTTATCCAATAGCCTGGCCACCTCAGAAAAGCATGTTTTGCACTGATCATAAGGAGACCGCCTGCGCATCTCTTCCAGCTTCGATTTCGCATCGTTGATGGAATCCGCTGATACCTCGCCACTTTTAATCTGATTCAGGCTGCTATTAAGAAGATCCGAGAACAGCGCTTTGCAGGCATTCTTCATATGACAGTCCTTCGATATCTTGCCTTCCAGGCTGCTCTCTATCTCATCGGTTGCGTATCCCCGGATTACATCAAAAAAATCGCTTCTGCAGCCATCGACAATAGAATTCAAGTGCTGCTGATTTGAGCGTTCCATGAACCTCTTCATGTCTTCGTGCATGATATCCAGCTTCGACTTTATGGCGTTGACTTCCTTCAGAAGATCCGCATTCATGATATCATCAAACTGAAGCGATGATAAAAAGGTTTCTATTATGTATCTGAGAGTTAACCTTGTGTATTGGATTATACCTTGTATAGTTTTATAACGCCAAAGTATATATTCGTAACCAGACGATAGAAGGATTGGTGAAACACAATGAGTGCAAAAGACGAGATACATGCCCAAATTGTTGGTGCCTTAAAGGAAGCAAAGTTTCCCATAAAAACGCCTGAAGAGCTTTTGGCTGCCCTGCCCCAGGGTGCTGCCACCAAATGCAAGGCAGGAAACGTGGAGATTACCGCGGGTGATGCGGGAAAGGTCTTGAAAGCCAGCGATTTCCCATTTAAAGATGCCAGGCAGGTGGCCGACGTAATCGTCAAGCGAGCAGGGCTCTGAAAGAGAGCTATGGGAATTGCCTGAAGATTAACGAAAAGAGATCGGTGCGGCAAAATGGATCGAGGCGGATGGCTTCACAGATCTTTAAAATTTTTTTATGCTCTTTCCGATAAATTATCCTCAAAAGGCTTTATATTATCGAATATCAATGCTTGAATTCATGGATGAGGGGAAGAGAAGCGAACCGGTAGAGTTGATAGCAGTCCTTGTCTTCGGCTTCTTGTTGAAGCTCTTTGCAGGAAGGAACTCACTTACCGAACATGGGATAGTGTTCCCGGGCTACGATGAATACTATCATATGCGCAGGATACTCTATGGGACCAGCAACTTTCCTGATACGCTATGGTTTGATACCTACCTGAACTACCCTCATGGCTTTTCCATAACCTGGCCCCCGTTCTTCGACCAGATCTCCGCTGCCCTATGCATCGCTTTGGGCCAGCATACAAAAGAGGGTGTGGAGATGACGGCGGCCTTTGTGCCTGTCATCATCGGTCTACTGGCGATGGTCGTCGTTTACTATATCATGCGAGAGCTCTTCGATCACAGAATTGCCCTTCTGGCAAGCTTCATGACCGCTCTCGCCCCCTACTACCTCCTCTATACTATGGTTGCCGCCACCGACCATCACTCTTTGGAGGTGTTGTTTCAGCTCCTCTCTCTCCTGTTCATGGTCCTCGCATTCTCCCGGCCGGATAAGAGATGGCTCTACGCTTCTGGGGCAGGTGTGGCACTGGCCGCCCTGGCATATACCTGGCAGGGCGCAGATGTCTACTTCGGGGCGTATCTGCTATTCGCAGCATTTGGTATGAGCCTGGAACTGCGCCAGGATAAGCCGAACCTGAACATCGCCTCAACGCTGCTTGTAGCCTTTTTCCTCGCCCTTATACTCGTTTTGCCCTTCAGGAATACCCCCTGGATGTCACCCTCATTCCTGGGATTGGCAGCCATATTCGTCGCCCTGGCCATCATGCTGGCACTGGCACACATTATCGCTAAAAGGAACATATCCTGGAAGGCTTTCCCATTGGCCATCCTCGCCATATTCATTATATCATTGCTGCTCTCAAAGATATTGGGCGGATTCTTTGGACTGGAGGGTCTGATCCGAACGGGAATGGGATACATCTGGGGAGGGGAGATGATCGGCAAGATTGGAGAGGCAGAACCGCTCATCTATGACCTTGATACGTTATCTCAGGTGGTCTTCTCCTGGCTGGGACTGAACATCCTATTCTCCCTAGCAGGAGCAGCCGCCATAGTAGTCTATATGCGAAAAGAAGAAAGAAGAATGCAGCAGAGCCTGCTTCTCCTTCTGATATGGGCAGTCTTCTCCATCCTTCTCACCCTGGGACAGGGCAGATTTCTGTACATCTCCACGATATTCATGGGCATGCTGATAAGCATACTGATATTCTATGCCCTGGATCGCCTTAAGAAGTTCCAGGAGGAGAGGGGCGCAAAGCTCCACAGGGCCCTGGCAGCAGCCATCATCCTGCTTCTTGTCCTGCCGACGGCAATTGATGCCTTCAACTTCGCCAGCAATTCGCCACCTGCGATCGCAGGCGACTGGCAGGACTCTCTATTCTGGCTGAAGGAGAACAGCGACCCAACCAGCCACTTTGCCGATCCGAAAGAGATCCCTGAGTACAGCGTGATGAGCTGGTGGGACTATGGCAACTGGATCCTCTATCTATCTGAAAGGCCGGTGGTGGCGAACAACTTCCAGACCGGAGTAGAGGATGCGGTGAAGTTCTATCTGGCAGAGGACGAGAAGGAAGCGACGGAGATAATGGATGCCAGAGGTGCCAGGTACGCCTTTGCCGATTTCGGCATTGCCTATGGCAAGCTGCCCGCCCTCACAGAATGGGCGGATGAGGATATCAGCAGCTATATGGCACTGGAGGAGTACGGCGCTCAGCTCTCAGCCAAACCCAAAGAGAGGTTCTTCAACACCACATTGGGCAAGCTCTATCTAGCAGACGGAACAGGCATGGGCCGGTTCCGCCTGATCCACGAGTCGAGCACTATCATGGGAAATGTAGGAAAGAGCAGGGTTATGATCTTCCAGTATGTTCCCGGAGCGTTGCTGAAAATCCATACCGGCCGGGATGGAAATGGCATGGCTTTGCTCAATATGACCTCCAATATGGATAGGAGGTTCGTCTACCTCAACCAGGCCACCTGGAATGGAGATGCACTTGAGGTAAGGGTCCCCTATTCCACAGAGAGAGAGCATGAGGTCCATGCAACTGACCCGTATATGGTGTTCTCAGTGCATGGAGACGATGTGAAGGCACAGATGGTTGAGGTGAGCGAGGAGGATGTTCTCCAGGGAAGAACCATTGATATCAACTTTTAAAAAAGAGAATTGCGCCGTTTCCGGCGCATTAATTTGATATTCTCGATTAGGGCTTATACGCAGGGCAGCCAATCAACGCTGATTTCGCCACAGGTGGAGTTGCCCCAGAGCTGGATGAACTTCTGAATGGCGAAGACGCCAGTCAGGTCCTCGACCGATCGGCCATACTCAGCATGCCGCCCTTTGAGCGCGCTGCTGGACTCGGGATCTCTGGAGATCCAGCCGATATGGGCCACACCGATTACATTGCTGTTTATGTTGGCCTCAAGGACACCGTTGCAGCAGGGAGTATCGGTCAGGGCATTGTATCCCCTGGTCTTGACCTCAGTGGTCTTCTGCAGGTGCTCAGCATGAGTGTACATCTCAGTCAGAACAGCACCTATCTTATAGTTCTGAATGCACAGCTTATCCACCCATTTCTGGTCATAGGTGCCGGTCTGATAGGAGACGGGCATGTACTCCAGCTCCTGCTCTGAGGTGAAGTTGATGTAATCCATTGGATAGCCGTTCGCCCATTCGCAAGCCATGTCCAAAGGCTGCCTCTCCGCCTCCAGCTCTATCCTGGAGAGGATCACATTTCCTGAGCCGGTCTGCTTCTCTACCAGCTTCTGGCCCTCATAGCCAGACTGGGTGGAGATGACCATCTCCAGGCTTCGATAACCCACCCCTTTTACAGACGATTTCTCGTACATGTAATTGGCAGCGCCTGCCATGCCTATTAGAGCCATGGCGATAACCGCTAGAACGATCATTTCTCTCTTCAATCCACACTACCTCCTTTTCTGCCCGGATGCTCTTGATTTAAGGATTTGCTGGCCGATATGATAATTCGATTCGGGCAGCCCGATATCCCCACAGTCCGGGAAGGTCACTCTCCTATAGAACCCTAACACCCGCTATGAGCTTCTCTGCAGCCTATTTTAAGGTTTTGGCTGAAATATTTGGGCTGAATGTATATACATTTGAGAAAGAACGCAAATCGAATTGACTGAATAGAGCAAGAGAATTAATAAAAAATAAAAGAGTAGAGCTTATGCCTTTTGGCCGAAATTATTCAGCCTAT
>JAEAMF010000695.1_pt1 | contig 35171 bp, 32 predicted proteins | sample 8958721 | NCBI WGS metagenome assembly JAEAMF01 (sample SAMN16933255, study PRJNA681124) | bioreactor sludge metagenome | isolation source: anaerobic bioreactor treating anionic surfactant - SDBS | place: India: Bengaluru | collected 2019-02-28 | reverse complement strand
GGAGTTGAGCTTCGCTGTCGCCGAGGTTGTCGGCGTGGCTGTTGGTGAGGATGTCAGCTTCGATGTCAGAGAGGACGTTTCTCTGGTTGTCGGTGAGGAAGTTGGCGTGGGTGTTGAAGAGGATGGTGGGGAGGGTGAGGAGCAGGAAGAAGGGCGAGGTTAGATGTCAGATGAGTGAGGTGAGATGGCAGAAGTAACGAAGCGGACGAAGGCAGAAGGAAGAAGTCAGAATGTAGAAGGCAGAGTCCCCGACCCCGAACCCAGAACCCTGACCACAGAACCCTCGGTCTCGGGAAGATTGCAGAGGGCAGAGTCGAGGAGGCGGAGAGGATAACGGGGACGCTGGGGCGAGCGCATTCACAGGTGAGGTCGGCTAGACCGAGAGGCCGCTGAGCACCTTCTGCATGGTTTGTTTGTACTGCCGCAACGCCGCGCGGCCTTTCCGGGTGGCGCGGAGCAGGGTCCGGGGAATCCGGTCCACGAACTCTTTCGTCACCGCGACGTAGCCCGCTTCTTCCAGCCGGGTCATGTGCGATGAGAGGTTGCCGCCGGTCAGCCCGGTCTGGTTCTGCACGAACAGGAAGTCCGCGCTCTCCAGCCCGGCCAGCAGGCCGAGGATGGCCAGCCGCGCCGGTTCGTGGATGACCCGGTCGATTTCGGCCAGGGGCTGAAGGTCCTGACTGTCCTGCTCAGAAGCCGGCATGGGTTGCCTCCGGAGCCGGAGTGGGGTGACGGCGCAGGAAGACCAGGAAGCAGACCGTGCCGGTAACAAGCAGGACCAACCCGGGCAGCCCGAGCATCAGCAGCAGCCCGTAGTGCGCGCCAGGGATTGCCAGCGAGACAAGCACGGCGGCCGCGATGACTCCGGCATGGACGTAGAAGCGGACGAGCCCGGTCCGGCGGCCCATCAGGGCAAGCGTGCCCGCGCCGGCCAGGGCGAGCGCGCGGAACAGCCAGGGGAAGAGAGACGCAGGCGGCCGGATGCCGCGCTGGGCGTAGACGACCGTCACGATCAGCCCGGCAACCAGCAGCAGGTTGACCGTTGCCGTCATCAGGATGGCCGGGCTGGCAGGGCGGGACCGGGCGTAGCCGATGCGCGGATAGACGTACCGCTTCCTGAGTCCGCGCGATATCAGCATCACGACTATCGGGGTGAACACGAACCAGAAGGCCGTATTCGCGCGGGCCAGGTGGCCGAGTCCGACGAACAGGGCCGCAGACAGCAGGCCGAGCCCGAGCGCGAGGTCGACGACGCCGTCCTCGTTGAGCGACCGGTAGGCGCCGCGCTGCACGTCCGCGGCGGCCGGGGGCCTGACGGTCTCGGGTCTATCTACTGACATACGAACCTCCTCTCTATTCTTATTGCGCTGCATACCACTTTGCCATACAAAGTGATTTATGATAGCGACCCCCTGTCCACCTGTCAAGCCCGGCTTTCGGCGAGGAGTCACTAAGGATAACGGGGACGTTTCCCATTTTCGCAACCACCAACATTACATCGCGTTCGGGGACAGAGGACTGGCTCAGGGCTGACAGCCCGATAGCCGGAAAGTCGGAGAGCGGGACAGGCGGACAGAGCAGAAATCAGATATCAGAAACCAGAGACCAGATAGAGGGGCGGGGAGAATGCAGAAGCAGAGCGTGAGAACCGGACAGACCAGAAAGCAGATATCAGAAACCAGAGCGCAGAGACAAAGGAAGAACGGGGGCGAGAGGACAGCCGGGCTGGAAGGACCGGGCTAGGCGCCGCAGACCGGGCAGCGCCATTTGGAGCCGCGCGGCGCGTCGGGGTGGTCTTCATTCTCCAACTGGTTGCACTCGCCGAAGTCGTGGTAGTTCTGGCATTCGCGGTCGAATGCCGCGTGCGCCGAGTCGGTGTAGCACCATTTGAACCAGGTGGACTCGTCCGTCTCTTGTTCTTTGAGTGTCTGGTTGAGGTTCGAGTCGGCGCGGCCGACATAGCGGACCACGAACGAGCCGCTTTCTTTGAGGTAGCCGACGGCGAAGTTACCGGGAAACGCCCGGTTGACGACTTGGTCGACGGTCGCGTTGTCGAGCCGGTGCGGACCTCTCATCCCGAGTTCAGGCATGGGTCAGCTCCTTTCCGCTTCCAGAAAAGAACGCGCCGCCCCAAGGCAGCGCTGACAGCTATGTGATACCGCGGCCGAAAAAGGCCGACACGAACGGAGGCCGCGGACCGCGGCTGTAACCCAAATCACGGCAATTCAGCATAGGCCGCCACCGACCCGAGTCAAGTCTCCGGGAAGCTCTCCTATGGAGAATGCGGATAATCAGAGGCTGCGATGCCGCAGGGACGACGCCAGCAGGGCGAGCATCAGCGGCGCGGTGGCGACGCAGTTGAGGTTGTAGCCTAGGGCGAGCGCGGGCTGGCCATGAAACAGGGCGGCCAGCGCCCGCGCCGAACCGCAGCCGACACAGAAGCCGAACAGGTGACGATTCAGACAGATGTGGGGCAGGCGTTCCCAGAACGGGAGCGGCAGGGCGGCGAGCGCAAGCACCGCGCCCGCGAGCAGAACACCTTCCGGCGCAAGTTCGACGCCCCGGATTCTCGTCTTCGTGTTCTCTGTGTCCTCTATGGTTGGCTTCCGCTCGACCCTACTTCTTGTACAGCGGCCGGCCGTCACTGTCCTTCATGCTGCCGGTGGCGATCATCACCACGTCGATGAGCCACCAGATGCCGCAGCCGCCACCGGTGATGAGCTTCAGCACGCCCAGCCCGATGTGGCCGAGGTAGAACCGGTCCACGCCGAGCTGGCCGACGAAGATCGAGAGCAGCAGCGCAACCAGGTAATCCTTCTGGCCCTCAAGCTTGGGCGGTTCTTTGCTGGCCAGCACGCCGCACCTGGTGCAGACGTCGGCCTTGTCGGGCATCTCGGCGCCGCAGTTATGGCAGTACATGTTTCCTCCGGTTTGCACTTACAGCGTAGGGCTGTTCTCGTCCGCGTCAAGCCCGGGTCGCGCTAGAAACGTATCGTCACGAGCCGGAGGTCTGCACGGGCGGTTCCGACAGTGCCGGCCGCGTCGTATCGGATGCCGACCGCCGGCAGGAGGATGCGTGCTTCAGCCGCTGCGGCCGCGCGCGGCCGACCGAGGTTGTAGCCGATAACTGCGCCCAACGGGGTGAACGTCAGGCCGGTGACGATCAGGAAGGGCGTGGACGGCCGGGCATTCAACCCATAGAGGACAAGCGTCATCCCGGACCACAGCGCGGTGCCGGCCGCGCCGCCAATGATGGCGGGCAGAACCCGGCCGCGCTGGCGCGCGAGCGAGCCGACGCCCCACGCGCCGAGGCCGGCGCCGGCCGAGTAACCGGCACCGGCCGCGACCAACACCGGCACACCGTAGTAGGTGAACATCCCGCCGTTTCTGCCGACAGCCGTGTTTACGAGCGCGCCTGACCCAACGCCCAGCAGCAAACCGCCGAACAGGGACGCGGCGCCCTCGCCGGCATAGACGCCGGCCTGGCCGAGTCTCGACATCGGCCTGGTGGTTGTTGAGTCCGTGAAGCCGGGCGCAGTTCCGGCCAGCACCACCAGGGCGGCCAGGAGGACCGCGGTTCGGCGGCGGGTCAGCGATTTCTCCATCTTCGCCTGTTAGACCCGGGCCGCCTGTTAGCGGTCCGAGAAGTTACCTGGCCAGCGTTGTCCGCCTGGTGATCACCCCGCAACCGGTCGCCAGGCGCAGGAAATAGACGCCCGCCGCGCGGGGGGAAAGCACCAGGCGGTGCGTGCCGGCGGGCAGCTGAGAGATGTTGCGCTGCTCCACCAGCCGGCCGTCGGTGTCGTACAGCATCAGGCTGCGGGCCGGGTCTTCGGGCGCGACGACCAGTTCGACCGCCAGTTGCCCGACACACGGGCCGGGAACGCGCAGGCCGGTCCGCCGACCGCGGTCGGGTGTTTCGGCCTGGCCGGTGAGTTCGTCGACCGGGATGAGCCGGCGGTGCCAGAACTCGCCCTCCGGCCCGAGGAAGCCCGTGGCCGGGTCTTTGTCGGTCACGAATATCCGGTCGTCGGCCCAGGATCGGAACAGCACCGGCTGCTGGCCGATGACTTTCGGCTTCACCGTGAGCCAGTAGGTGAAGTTGGTGCCGGGCGCGAGCCGGTTCTGCCACTGGTACCCGCCGCGCCATTCGAGGATGTCGTGGCCCGCGGCGCTGCGGCGCGAGAGTTGGCCGATGCCCGGGCCCTGCGTCTGCCACGAGGTCATCTCGAAGAGCGCCGTGTCAAGTGCGGCCATGATGGCGTAGCGGTAGGGGCTGTAGCCCGCGGTGTTGCGCAGGATGAAGCGCAGGGTGTCTTCGACGCCGACGTAGAGCGTCTCCGGCCAGGACAGAGCGGACGTCAGGAGTTCGGTCGGGCCGAGCTCGTAGTCCGGGTGGTTGACGTATATCGGGTTGGTCACGCCCTCGTAGTCCGCGCCCAGCTCGGCGCAGAGTTCGACACGGTAGAAGTCGCGGTCGGTCGAGGAGAAGGTGCGCGACCATTCGTGGTCGAAATCGCCGCCGGTCCAGAGGATTTCGGAGAAGTCCTCGCCGGACTTGTCGTAGACATAGACCTCGTCGGTCCAGTCCGCGTCCTCGACCTCGAGCCGGAACCGGACGGTGCGCGAGCCGGACGGTATCCGGCAGTGCTCGCCCATTACCAGGTCCCAGGAGCCGTTGTTGTTGGTGTCGGCGTAGAGCCAGATGCGCGAGTCGTCGGGCGTGTCGAACACCAGCGTCGTGCCGAGCTTGGCGTACTTGAGAATGGTGTCCGGGTGGTTAGACGGCGCGTAGACGAACGAGCAGGATTTGAGCGGCTCTTCGCCCGGGTAGACGCCGTGGTAATCGGAACAGCCGACGCCGGCGATGGTCGCGCCGCCGGCAAGGAGGTCCTGCCACCACGCGACCGTCTGCGCGTCCGAGTCCAGGTTCCGGCCGGGCGGGAAGTAGGAGAGCGAGTTGAACACCTCGATCCAGTCCAGGCCCGGGTCGAAAACCGGGTAGTGCAGCCATTCCATCGTCAGGTCGGTCGGGTGGTTCACCTGGACCATCGCACCGCGGTAGGTGCCGTCGTCGATGAGCTGCCAGACCGAGCCGTAGGCGACGATCGAGTCGCCCTGCAGCCCGAGCAGGCAGGCGTGGCCCGAATCGGTGGTCCACTCGGTGCCGCGGATGACGCGCAGGTTGCCGACGTCGTGGAACGCGGTGTCAGACAGGTGGGTCATGGTGCCGTGGTCGGTGACCGCGTAGGCCCGGCCGCCTCCGCCCGCGGCCGCCGCCAGCAGGTCGTGCATCGACAGCGCGCCGTCCGAGTAGGTGGTATGGGCGTGAAACGAGGAGATGTACCACGCCCGGTCACTCGCCCACGCCCGCAGCCGGATGCCTCTCTGCCCGGTTTGGTCCGATACCTGAGGGCTTGGTGTCTTGGTGGTGGAATTCCGTTCTTCGACCGTCAGGCGGTTCGCGCCGGGCTGGAGCAGGCCCGCATAGTCAGAAAGGTCGATTGCCCTCATGATGGTGCGCGGCGTCGCGCCGGGCGCGACGTCCTTCACGGGGACGCCGTTGACCGCGACCGAGAACTGCTCGACGCCCTCGACCGACAGGTAGAACCCGGCCGGCCGGCGGCCGGGCGCCAGGAACCCGACGACCTCGGCGACGCCGTCCGTGGATTTGACCGTTCCGTCGAACAACACGCAGTCGGATTCGAGCGGGGACAGGCCGAAAGCAGCAGCGGCCAGCAAAGTCGCGAAGAGGGTGGTACGCAGCATCAGGCCTCCAGTTTGCTCAAGGGTAAGCCGATTGGTCCCGGGGTCAAGTCAGAAGCAGCGGGCGACAGGCAGATGAACGGGCGGTCAGCGGGCGTAGACCGTCCGCTCGGGCCAGTCGCCCGGACCGGCTTCCGGGCCGGCGGGCAGCAGCCGCTCGGCGGCCCAGGAGTTGAAGTGCACCGGTACCGGTCCGGGTCGCCGGGGCTTGACCGTGATGAACCCGGCGAATTCGCCGCCGGGCGCGAGGCGGCAGAACGGGTAGCCGGCGCGCCAGACGAGCACGGTCCACGGCCCGGCCTGGCGCTTGAGCACCTCGCCGTAGTCCGGGAACCACCATTCGCCGATTTCGGCGAGAGCCGAGTCAACGGCGAACAGCAGGCCGAGCCGGTACGGGCTGGCCCGGCCGTAGTTGCGGGCCGCGAACCAGAGCGGCACGTCGGCGCCGGCCGCGACCGTGTCCGGCCAGTTCACCGGCATCGTCGCGACGCCGAACGGCCCGACCTCGTAGCCCGGGTAGTTGACGTAGACCGGGTTGGTGACGACCCGCGGCAGGCCGCAGCGGTCGGCCAGTTCGGCATAGACAAAGCCGTGGTCGCCGGGCCGGACCAGCGTGCGCCATTCGAACCGTTCCTGCGCGCGCACCCCGGAAGGCAGCGGCATGTCGCCGCGCGGGGTGCGCACGCGCAGCCGGTCGCCGGGCCGCGCGCCCGCGACGTCGAGCCGGAACCGCACCGGCCGCGCATCGACCGGTGAACGGACGTGCTCGCCGCCGACCACGTCCCAGCGGCCGTTGTCGTTGGTGTCGGCATAGAGATACAGCCGCCGGCCGTCATTCCGGCTGCACGCCATCACCCGGCCGAGCTTGATTCCCGACAGGATGGAATCAGGTTCGTCTGAACCGGCAAATACCCGCGAGCAGGACGCGAGCCGGGCCTCGAACGGGTATCTACCATGGAAGTCGTCATTTCCGACCGCGGCCACCGGCCGGCCGGACGATAGGATGTCGTGCCACCAGTTGAGCGCGGCCCGGTCGCCCCGGGGCGGGAAGCAGACGAGCGAGTTCATTACCTCGATGCCGTCGATGCCCGGGTCCAGTTCCGGCCAGCGCTGCCAGCGGTGGCCCAGCGGGTCGACGGGATGGTTGACGACAACCAGCCCGCCGCGCCAGGTCGCGTCGTCAACCATCTGCGGCACCGATTCGACCGCGAGCCGTTCCTGGCCCTCGATGCCCAGCACGGTCGCGTGGCCCCGGCCCGACGTCCATTCTTCGCCGCGTACCGGGACGAGCCCGGGGATTGGATGGAAGCCTGAGTCCGCGCACTGCTCGAGCGTGTTGTGGTCGGTCAGGCCGTAGAAGTCGGCGCCGGCGGCCCGAGCCGCGCGCAGCGCCGCCGCAACCGACTGCCGGCCATCGGAATGCGTTGTGTGGCTATGGCCGGCGCCAGTGAACCAGGCCCGGCGCGCCAGCCACAGGGTCGCGCGGAACGAACCGGTGTCCGGCGAGATGAACGCCAGCCGGTTCGGGCCGGGCGCGAGCAGCCCGGCTGCCGCGCGCAGGTCGAACACGCCGGTCCCAACCGGCGCGACGCGCGTGCCGTTCAGTTCCAGCGAGAAGCGGTGGTCGCTGGCGACTTCGATGGTGAAACCGGTACGGGGATAGTCCGGCGGCAACTCGAAGCGGACTTCGGCCCGGCCGCCGGCGAGCTGCACCGTGCCGTCGAACACGACCAGGTCGGATTCGAGCGGAGCTTGGGCGCGGGCAGAGGACGCGAGGACGAAGGCAGAAGCCAGAATGCAGAATACAGAAGGCAGAAGGCCGGAGACAGCAGGGCGAAGGCAGAAGCAGAACTGCAGAAGCCGGAAGCTAGAACGTCCGGATTTCTGCACTCTGGACTCTAGCTGCCGGCTTCTCGCTTCGTTCGTCCTATTCCGTGACTACTGCCCGGGCGGTGCTGGTCAGTTCGCCGTCGACCAACCGGAACAGGTAGATGCCCGGCCGGGTCTTCGGGCCGACCACAGTGCGCAGCCCGCCGACGCCCATCGTTCCGACCTGGCGGCCGATGGCGTCGTAGGCTTCGACCCTCGCGCCGGGGCGCGCCGGGGCGGAAAAGTAAAGGGTAACCGGCGACGGACCGAGCGCGGGCCGGGCTTCGAGCAGCTGCGCGGGCCGAAGCGGCTCGCCGCCTTCCTCGATGCCGGTGGGCAGGCGCGCGCCCGCCAGCTTGGCCAGCGTCGCGACGCCAGCCTTGATCGCCTTGGTCGCCATCGGCCAGTTGTTGGTTCCGCAGTTGGTGTAGTAGAGAGTGCCGATGGTGTCGCCGATGGTATGGTACCGGGGGGTGAAGTCGCGCTCGATGCCGCAGAAGGCGAAGTAGCCCTTCCACCAGAACGGCGCGTGGTCCGAGTAGTCGTACTGGCTGCCCGATGTCATCGTCTTCTTGGTCTTGAGCTGGGCAAAGGTGTCGCAGTTGGCCCGGTAGGCGTCGACCAGCCAGTTGCAGTTCGGACTGGTGCTCTTGCCGATGACTTCGAGCGAGTCGCGGTTCTGGCGGCCGTAGGAGATCATGTCGAAGTTCAGCACCGCCCGGATCGAGTCGTGCCGGCGATAGGCGCGCGAGGCAAAGCTGTCCGAACCGATCAGTCCCTGTTCTTCGCCGGTGAAGCCGATGAAGTATACCGTGTAGTCAAAGTCGACATCCTGGAACACGCGGCAGGCTTCGAGCACGGCAGTCGTGCCCGAAGCGTTGTCATCCGAGCCCGGGCAGCGGTTTGGTTCGTAGTCCGAGGTGTTGTCGAGGTGGCCGTCGATGATGTAGATTTTCGTCGGGTCGAGCTTGCCCTTCTTGACGCCGATGACGTTGGGCGCGTAGGTCGAGCGGAAGGTTTCGAGCGCGGTCGAGTCACAGCCGTAGTCGACAAACTTCGAGCGCATCCAGTTAGCAGCACTGCGGCACGAGTCGGTCGTCGAGTAACGGGTGTAGAAATTCTGCTGCCGCCGGATGGTGCCGAGCACCGAGTCTTCGCTGACCCGGTTGACCAGCTCCCGGACCAGCGAGTCGTCGACTGCTGGCATCGGCGGCGGGCCGGACAAGTCGGAGTAGACGAGCGGCTGGGTGCCGATGCGGGCGAGTTCGACCGGCAGACGGTTCAGGCCGGCGACGCCGTCCTCGGTGGTGGCGAGCAGCACGCTCGGCCCGTCCTCGAGCAGCGTGCGGCCATACGCAGCCAGAAGGTTGCGGTCGAAGTCGGAACGGGTAAGCACCCAGGTCCACACCCGGTCCGACGCCATCGCGTCCAGCGGGATGAGGCCGGGCCGGTCGAGCTGCTCGGCCGCGGCCAGCACCAGGCAGTACGTGCCGTAGTCGCGCACGACGGTCAGGCCCGAGTCAAAAAGGTCGCGGCCGCTTCGGCCGTCGGCCAGGTCGACGCGGGCCAGCCAGGTCGGTCCGGCCAGCGCGGCCCCGACCAGGGCGAGAACAAGCAGGGTCTTCTTCACGTAGCGTCTCCTTGATGTCGGAAGAGCGAAAGCCACAACACACCGGGTGTGGCCTCCCGTCGGCAGCCGGCGCGCTGCAGCCGGACACCGTTGATAATGCTAGCCGGCCGGTGCCGGTAAGTCAAACCGCCCGCCCGAGACCAACCGTCAAGACACGACCGCCGTCCCGGCGGTGCCTAATTCTGGGTATCGGGCGCGGAGTCCTGGCCCGAGAACCGCGCCTGGTAGCGCTCCCAGGCCCGGCGCCGGGCGCGTTCGAGCTCGGCAATCGCCTGCTCGGACTCCTGCTGCCGGCCGAGGAACAAGAGCGCGTCGGCGAGGTGGACGTAGGCGTTCTGCGCGTCCGGGTCGATGGCAATAGCCTGGCGGGTCAGCGCCGCCGCCCGGCCGACGTCACCGGACTGGAGGCTGAGCTCGCCCAAGAGCGTCAGCGCTTCGGCATCCTCGGGCGCGAGCCGGACCAGCCGTTCGACAAGCTTGACCGCTTCGTTGACCCGGCCGGCCGCGCGGTGCAGCCGGGCGAGCCGGACGATGATGTCGGGCGAGTCGGGGTTGGTCTCGTAGAGCCGCTCGACCGCGGTCAGCGCCTCACGCGGCATGTTGAACTGCTCGTACAGCCCGCTGACGAGCTCGGGGTCGTTCCCGAACCGCTGCCGGATCTCCTCGTAGACGCCGATGGCTTCGTCCGTCTTGCCGACCCGGCGCAGGCAGTCGAGGTAGTAGAACCAACAGGTCGGGTCGTCGGGTTCCTCGGCCAGCGCCCGGCCGAACTCGCCGAGTGCCGGCTCGAGCATGCCTTCGTAGAAGTAGTCGCGGCCCAGCCGCTGGTGCGGGTTCTCGACCTCCGGGTCGAGCGTCTTGGCAGTGCAGTACTCGGCCAGCGCGCCATCGAAGTCGCCGGCCAACGACAGCAAACCGCCGAGCGAGGAGTGCGCCCGGACGTTGTCCGGGTCCAGCGCCAGGGCCCGGCCGAAAGCCGCAACGCCCTTCTCGGTCTCGCCCGAGTACTCGTAGACGATACCCAGCCCGACTACGAGGTCCAGGTCGTCGGGCAGCGAGCGGAGCGCAGACTGCAGCAGCCCCTCGGCCCGGCCGTAGTTCGCCAGCCAGAGGCAACGGACCGCCTCGCAGGCGATCGCCAGCGGCTGGCGCGGCGCGGTTTCGCGGGCGTGGCGGCAGATGTCCTCGAGCGCTTCCTCGCGGCTCAGCAGGTTGGCGCAGAGCGCAGCCAGGTAGTGGCAGCGCAGGTCGGCCGGGTCGGCGTCCAGCGCCGCCGCCAGCGACTCGAACGCCGTCTCTTCGTCGTCGGCGTAGAAAGCGGCGCGGCCCCGGGCGAGCAGCGCGTTGGGCGAGACCGGCTTCTCCATACATCAATTCTAACCCCGGCTTTGGGCGGAAACAAGGGCCGGTGACCACCGGGCCGACTGCCATTGACACCATTAGGGCCGGCCGATAGGATTAATCAGTGACTGAAGCAAAGGAGAACCGATGAAGCTATCGGCACTGTTCGTCGCCGGCGCGCTGCTGGTCAGTGCGGCCCAGGCGGCCACGTTCTTTGTCTGGAACTACGACCCGGTCGACCGGTTCTATGACCCGCAGGTCGGCGACTCGGTCGACTGCGCGTACCGTGTCCGGCAGGTCCTGACCAGCCAGGGCCACACGGTCACGGTCGACACCCTGCTGCCCGGCAACCTCGCCGGGTACGACGCCGTCTTCTGCCTCTTGGGGTGGTACCGTTGTTGAGGGGACAACTGCACCGTCGGTTCGACGGAGCGGGCTACCATCATCGACTACCTGAGCTCGGGCAACGGCGCCTATTTCGAAGGCGGCGACTTCGGTTTCAGTAACTACACCAATGAACTCTGGCCGTATCTCGGAACCAGCTACCTGGGCGACGGCCAGGCGCAGGGCAACGTCCAGAGCCTGACCGGCCAGTCCGGCACCGTGGCGCAGGGGATGAGTTTCACTTATCCCTACAACCAGGGCCCGGACGCGTACGTCGACCTGCTTGACGCCGCCGGCGGCGCGGTCTGTTTCCGGGATCAGTCTAATAACGGCCGCGTGGTCAGCTACAACCCGGGGTCGTACCGGACGATAACGTCAGCCGTCATTTATGGCGCCCAGACCGGAGCGGACCGCGACCGGCTGATGGCGGCCTACGCGAACTTCCTGACTACCGGCTTGGGGTTGGAGAACGGCGGCCAGGCCACGCCGTCGTCAGGCATACATCTCTCGTCGAACCCGGTGCGGGGTGGTTCGGTGAGCTTCCTTGCGGGTGACGGATTCCGGCACGTGTCGGTCCTGGGGTCAGACGGTCGGGTGCTGGCCAACCTCACGCTGGCCGGAACCGACCGGCGCAGCGCCACCTGGTATTGCGGGGACGCACCGGCCGGAACGTATGTGGCGCGGCTCAGCGGCAAGGCGGGCATAGTCAGCCGGACCTTCGTTGTGACCCGCTAGGGGCGAAGCCGGGCGAGCGCCAGCGGGCCGCTCGAGCTGAGACCAGAGAAAAAAAACATCGGGCCGGGCGTGATGCCCGGCCCGAAAGTACCCCTACCCGACTCGGGTGCCTTGTCCTGCTGTCGAAACAGGCGGAGGCAACTTGGGTGATTGGCCGCCTATTTCATACCCCCTCGGTTAAGAGCGCAGACCGGTTTGAGGCACCCAGAGAGAGAACACCACCCCGGCTCGGTCGGAATACTAACCCACTCGCATATTACTATGCAAGTACCATGCCAGATAGCCGCTAGCCCTGCTCCGGCTTAAGTTATTGATTAGAAATATCTTACGAAACCAAGGTACATCAGCGGGGGCTGCGTGTACGGTGTTGTGCCGCGTTTTACGGCACAACTAAGCAGAATTATGCTGCTCGCCGCTGCTGTGTGTTGCCAGCTTGCGGCGCAGCGTGTCTCTGTGAACGCCCAACATGTCCGCTGCCATCGACTGGTTGTTGCCACACTTCTTGATAGCTTCGGCAATGACCAGACGTTCGACCCGGGCGAGGTTGAGCGTACCGACCAGGCCCTCTATCGTCGTCGGCGGGGGGCCGGTTCGCGGCGTGCCGGCGAACCGGATGCCGCCCATCGTTGTTATTACATGGCCCACCGCCACCGCACTGCTGCCGTCGTACTGGGCACACTCATAAGAACGTTCCAAGAGGTTGAGCAACGTCCGGATGTTGCCATCAAACTGCTCGTTGACACCGGTCATGTGGTCGGTGACGAGTTGGGCCAGCAGGTTGACGGTGCCGGTGTCCACCCCGAGGCTGCGCTGGTGCATTGGGTTCCCGTTCAGGCGGTCGACGACAAACTCCGTGAACTCAGCCATGTCAGCGGCCAGCACCTCCGGGCTCTCATCGGCGAAGCGGTCGGCCAGCGACGGTACGAGGACGCACTGGTGCACCAGCCGGGTGTAAAAGTCGGGCCGGAGGTGGGACTGAAGGTAGCTGATGGACCGGTTGGTGGCCGCGATTACCCGGATGTCGACACGGGCCTCGTTCGGGCTTCCCAGGCGCTTGATGGTCCGGTTCTCGAGGCAGCGGAGCAGCTTGACCTGGGTTTCGTTGCCGATGTCGCCGACCTCGTCCAGAAACACCGTCGATTTCTCGCCGGCCTCGAAGATGCCCTTCCTGTCGGCTACCGCGCCGGTGAACGCGCCCCGAATGTGGCCGAACAGCTCGTCCTCGAGCAGGTCGCCCCCCAGCGCGCCGATATTGACGGTCTTGGGCAGCGGCCTGAGCCCGGGGTCGTGGCGGCGGCTCGATCGATGGATGGCGTTAGCCACCAGTTCCTTGCCGACGCCCGGCGAGCCGAGCAGCAACACGGTGGCGTCCGAGCGGCCGGTGAGCGATATCTCGCGGGCGAGCGCGACCATTGCCCGGGACCGGCCGATGACCATGCCGTGGCGCTCACGCCATTCCTGCCGCGCGTTTTCGTCCAGCGGCCGCAGCGCCAGGGCGTCCAGCCGTTCGACGACCGCCGGGCAGTCGAACCGCCCATCGGGCGTCGCCTCGACGAACGCGCAGCCGCCCTGGCCCGGTGAGATGATGAACTCGACGAACCGTTGGGCACTGGCCATCTGCCGCTGGCCGGCGACAAACAACACCGGTACGGTCCGGTCCAGACCGTTGTCCCGGATGTCGGCGTGGATGAGGAAGCCTTGGAACAGCAGCGGGTCGAACCCCCTGGGAACCGGGTGGTGAATGGCGCCGGGGCCGATGAGCCGGTTCGGGTCGGGCGCGCCCGAGAAATCGATGTCGATGACCAGCAGCGATACGAAGCGGCCGCGGTTGTCGCGGTACCAGCCCTCAACCGCCTGGTAGCAGTCGAGGTACGCGAACTCAAACTCCCGCGCCAGCGCGCCACCGCAAGCTTCGGCGTCGTGCGCCAGCAACCGGTCAAAGTTCACGTGCCGGTCGGCAACCACCAGCACTACCGGGCGGTTGTCCAACACCTGCAGGTCAGACGTAGGCACCTCCGCAAATGCCTGTTACCTGACGGACAGGGGCAACACCCGACCCTTGTCATGGTGCTGCTCCTAGGCAACTATTATACCCCCCTCGACCTTGAACGCAAGCTGCTGGCCGGCCCGGCGCTTTGCGGCAGCCCCGAATGCCGCACAACACGGCACTCGGGCAAAGAGAAGGGGCGGGCGCAAGCCCGCCCCTGTCAGTTAGCTGTCGGTAGCTACGGTTCGCGGATGTCGCCGTCCGCGTTGTCGTGGATGGTGTTGTTCGCCCTGAGCGTCGCCGGGTCCGGGTACTCGGTGCCATTCAGGTATATGCCGTAGGTGCCGCTGTAACCGATGTCACAGCCGGTGACTGTCGGCAGCGCGTTTTCGATGACGACGTTGCCTTTGCTGGACCCGCCGTATTCGATCTGGCAGTTCTTCAGTTGGCACTGTGAATCCATCGCCCGGTAGTAGAAGCCGATGGCCGCCCAGTCGCCGGGCGACGGAGACCCGACGGAGCTGGTGAAGGTGATCTCGCCGGCGGTACCGTCGGCGATGATGCCGCCCGGCTGGCTCCAGCCGCAGTACAGTTCAGCGTCGGCCTGCAGTTCGACCGTCGTGCCGGGCGCAATCGTCAGCACCGGGCTGTTGCTCGCATCTTCAACGCCGACGTCGGCGGCGAGGACGTATGGCACGCCCTGGTTCAGCCACGTCGCAGTGGTCGATACCGTCCCGCCGTGCACGAGGATGTCGTTGTTGGTGTTCCCGGTATACGTGTTGCCTGAACCGAGCGTCCGGACGTGCTCCGGAAGGTACATCTCAACCGCGTGGGCCCCGCAGTCGCTGATGGTGTTGCCGGTGAACGCCGCGAACATACCGGCGGCATTCGTTCTCACGCCGTCGCCGGCGCTCCTGGTAATCGTGCAGTGCTGCAGCTTGGCGCCCGCGTTCTCCACGAAGAATGTACCCTTACCCGCGTCGCTCCCGCCGTACTCAAACGTGCAGTAGTCGAAACTTGTGGCCGCAGTAGCCCGGTAGTAGACGCCGACGGAAGCCCAGCTTCCCGGGGTCTTGGGGTTCGCGGTCGTGGAGAAGACGATCGGCAACGCCGCGGTTCCCTCGGCGATGATCGCGCCCGGCTGGGACCAGCCAGTGTGGAACTCGTAGTCGCCGTTGAACTTGAGCGAGCAGCCCGGGGCGATGGTCAGGACCGGGCTGTTCGACGCGTCCTGGACCGAGATGTCGCCGCCGATGACGTAGGGCGCGCCCTGGTTCAGCCAGGTGGCGTCGGTCGTCACTTCGCCGACTCGTACGAGGATATCGTTGTTCGTGTTGGCCGTAAAGGTATTGCCGCCGCCCAGCAGCCCGACGTAGTCCGGGTCGATTTCGAGCGCGTGGCCGTCGTTGTTGCTGAAGGTGTTGGCGGCGAACTCGGAGAAGTGGCCCGTGCCCTGGCACTTTGCGCCGGTGGTGCCGCTGTACCGGACCGTGTTGTTGGTGAACTTGGCGGTTGCGTTCTCCACGAAGAATGCGGACTTGTTCTGGTCACTGCCGCCGTACTCGAAGGTGCAGTACCGGAAGCTGACCGCCGAGGTCGCCCGGTAGTAGATACCGACCGATGCCCAGCTACCAGGGGTCGCCGGGTTGGTCGTTGTCGTGAAAACGATGCCGGAATCCGGCGTGCCGTTTGCCACGATGGCCCCCGCCTCCGACCAGCCGGTGTACAGCTCATAGTCGCCCCGGAACTGAACGAGGCAGCCCGGCATGATGGTCAGCGTCGGGCTGTTCGACGCGTCCTGCACCGAGACGTCGAGCGTACAGACGTGCGGGTTGCCGGATGGGTACCAGGTTTCGCTCTGGGAGATCTCGCCGCCGTGGTAGGTCGGTCCGCCGCCGGCGCTGACGGTGACCGTTATCTGGTCCTCCGACTTGTCACCCGCAGCGTTGTAGGCCTTGGCCTTGAGGGTGTGCGAGCCGGCGGTCGTCGTCCAGTTGACGTCGAAGGTGTCGGCCGTGCCGACGCTGTCGGTTCCGACCATCGTCGAGCCGTCGTAGAACTCGACCATGGTCACGCCATCGTCGTCGGTCGCGACGGCCTTGATTTTCACGACGCCCACGCCGATGGTGGCGCCGTTGGCCGGGAAGACGATTTCCACGTCTGGGCCCGTGGGGCCGGGACAGCCGGCCAAGAGGACGATTGCCGCGGCCAGGGCCGCGTAGAGGGTCTGTCTCACTTGGAGACTCCTTTCGTTGTGTGTACTGCCTTCGGTCTGATGCCTCGTTTCCTTTAGGGGATTAAGATTAGCATAATAGCTTTTGCTGTCCAGTGGCGGGCAAGCAGGCGGCTCTCCGACTTGACAACCGGCGCTGGCCGGGATGAAATTGCACGTGCTCTTCGGGCTGATTGTCCTCGCGCTGGCCGCTGCCGGGCCGGACGTCGCCATCGATTCCGGGCCGGCGAGCGCGACCGCCGCCTGTGCCGACGACGCCGGGCAGGTCTGGGTCGCCGCCGCCGCCGGGCCGCGGCTGCGGGTGTTCCGCTCGCAGGACTACGGCGCGACGTGGGAGCGGCGGTTCGAGCTTCGGACCGGGGCCGGGGTGAGCCGGGCCGAGATGTTCTTTGCCGCCGGCGAGTCGAGCTTCCTCTACCTGTTCTTCCTGACCGACGCCGACGCCGGCGACCTGTGGCTGGCGCGTTTCGCCCCGGACAGCACGGCGCCCGAACTGCTGCCGGTCGCCACCGGCCCGGATACGGTCACCGACTTCTCGGTCGCGGCCGACAGCGGCCGGCACTACTATCTCTACTGTCTCTATGCCAACGAGCTGCGCGTCGGCCAGAACGGAGGGTTCACCCGCTCGCTCAACAGCGGCCGGACTTGGGAACTGCCGCAGCAGTGGTGGAACTGCGCGGACCCGCACGTCGCCTGCGGCAAGGGGTCGACAATCCATTGCGCCTGGCGCTACGCCGCCAACGGCCGCGAGATTCACTACGAGCGCAACCGCTACTACGGCGCGGCCCGGCGCTGGGACAACCACATCGACCTCACCGGCAAGGACCGCTGGTGCTGGGAGCCGGTCGTCTGCTGCGCCGACACCGGTGACGAATGGAACAACCCGGTCCGGGTCGCCTGGACGCTCGGCCAGCGCGACTCGTCCCGCACCGAGGTATTCGTGGCCTACAGCCCGGACGGCGGCAGCAACTGGCAGGCCGGCGGCCAGTTCGGCGATGCCTGGCAGGACGAATGGGCGCCGGACCTCGCCGCCTTTCCCGGGTCGGCGAGCGGTTACTGCTATTTGGCTTTCGACAAGGGCGGCCGCGACCAGACCGCGGTCCACTGGACCGGGGCCAATGCGTCCGAGCCGGACCGCTGGTTTAAGCCGCGCAACGTCGCCGACCGGCGGGCCAACGCGCGGGCCGACGCCTGCCGGCCCCGGCTGGTCTGCGTGCCGGGCGCGCCGCGGCAGTGGCCGGGCGTCGTGTTCACGGGCTATGCCGATGACGGCGCGGCGGGCGTGTACTTCGACGCGCCGTGGCTGCCGGGCGGCGCCGGGCCGGGACCGGTGCGACATGAACCGGGCGCCGTGTCCGGCGGCCCGCATCGAGCGTCGTTCCTCTCCGGCCGGCCGTTCCGGCTCGCGCCGGGCGTGGCGGGCAACTATCGCGTCACGATCTACGACCCGCTGGGCCGGGCGGTCCGGACGCTCTATGACGGCTGGCTGCCGGCGGCCGGCAGGGAATTGACGTGGGACGGGACTGATGCCGCGGGACGGGCGGCGGGCAGCGGGACATACGTCGTCGTCGCGCGCGGGCCGGCCCCGGTAACCGAAAGGATAACGGTGGCAAGATGACGGCGACAACGACGACCGGCAATTCCGCAATCTTCCGGACAGCTCTGGCGCTTGCGGCGGCGCTGTTCCTCGCCTGCGACTTCTTTCCCGGGCCGGGTGACCTCGAGCCGTCGGGCACGCCTTTCTACCTGAACGGCGGCATCGAACTTGTCCACATCCGGGGCGACGACCACGGCTTCCCGGCGACCGGGACGTTCCCGGCGGTGTTCCGCGCCCGGGCCGCCGGTGCGGCGACGGCGTACGACACCCTGCCCGCCGGGTTGCTGTTCAGTTCGCGCAGCAGCCAGACCCAGCATTTCGTGCTGCTCAAGCCGCACGCGATAACCGCGGCGCCGGCGGGCACCGACAACCTGGTGGGCGCGTTCTGCTGCAACGAGTTCCGCAACATCCCGCGCTCCGGTGACACCTTCGACCTCGGGCCGGTCACCGACAACACCGGCCTCGACGATATCATCGACCTGGTGGCGGGTAAAGACATCTCGGGCGCGCTCTGGATGGTCCAGCGCGCGGTGTGGATGGTGACCGACTCGACCGGGCTGGACCAGGTCTACCGCGACTCGCTGGCGGCGCTGCCGGCGGGGCTCGACGGTCGGGGCCGGCGGTGAAGCGGCCGGCCGCGCGCCGTCGTCGAATAACAATAGAACAGGCGTCGCCCGCCGCCGGGCGCTATCCGAAAACGTGAGGTGACAATGGCCGACAAACGCCGACCGCTCGCACAAGCGCTCGAAGTCCCGCCCGCGAAGCTGCACTGGGCCTGCCCGGACGACTGCGTGGACTTCAGGACCACCGCCGACATCAAGCCGCGCGGCGCGGCCGGCGGCCTCCAGATCGTCGGCCAGCGCCGGGCGGTAGACGCGCTGGCGCTGGGGATGGAAATCGACGTCGAGGGCTACAACATCTTCGTGACCGGGCCGGTCGGCACCGGCCGGACGACGACCGTCGCCGCGCTGCTCGAAGAGTACCGCGGCCGGCAGCGCGCGCTCGACGACAAGTGCTACGTCAACAACTTCCAGGACCAGGACCAGCCGCGGCTGCTGCGGCTCAAACCCGGGCAGGGCCACCGGTTCCAGGCCGACATGAATGAACTGGTCGACTACCTTGTCACCAGCATCCCGGCCCAGTTCGAGTCCGAGGCGTACACCCGCCGCCGCAACGAGATCGTGGAGATGTTCAAGGAGCGGGGCAGCGCCAAGGCGCGCGAGTTCGAGAAGCGCGTCGCGGCCGAGGGGTTCGCGCTGGTCCAGGAGACGCCGCTCGCCCAGCCCGAGCTCGCGCCCATCGTCGAGAAGCAGCCGGCCAAGGTCGAGGCGCTGGCGGCGCTGGTCGAGGAAGGCAAGCTGACTGCGGCGCAGGTCGACGACATCAAGGCGCGCTACCGCCGGCTGACCGAGGAGCTGACCGGCGTGTTCCGGGAAATCAAGGACCAGGAGCGCGCGGCCCGCGCGGCGCTGGCCGAACTCGACTCGGGCATCGTCCGGCCGCTGCTCGAAGAGCGGCTGGCCGACATCGCCGCCCGGCACCATGCGGTGCCGCCGCGGCGCGGCGGCAACCACAAGGACCGGCTGCTCGCCCGGCCGGGCGCGGCCGAAGGCGACCGGGTCGCGGAGTACCTGGCCGAAGTGCGGGAGTCGGTCCTGGGCCACATCGACCTGTTCCGCGAGAAGCCCAAGGACGAGACCGGCGCGGACCCGTACCTCGAGTACCGGGTCAACGTGCTGGTGGACAACGGCGCGACCAAGGGCGCGCCGGTGGTGTTCGAGACCAACCCCAATTACAAGAACCTGTTCGGCGCCGTCGAACGCACGCTCGACCGCAGCGGCCAGTGGCGCACCGACTTCACCAAGGTCAAGGCCGGCTCGATACTGCGCGCCGACCGCGGGTTCCTGGTGCTCAACGCGCTCGACGTGCTGGTCGAGGCCGGGGTCTGGCCGGCGCTCAAGCGCACGCTGCGCAACCGGCGGCTGGAAATCACCGCCTACGACCAGCTCTTCGCGATGGTCTCGACCTCGGCGCTCAAGCCCGAACGGGTGGCCATCGACCTGAAGGTGGTGATGATCGGCGACCCGTGGGTGTACGCGGCGCTGTCGGCGTACGACGAGGACTTCAAGAAAGTGTTCAAGGTGCGGGCCGACTTCGACTGGGAGATGAAGCTCGACGAGGAGGCGGTCGGCCAGTACTGCCGGGTCATCAAGGCGCTGGCCGAGAAGGAAAGCCTGCTGCCGTTCGAGCGCAGCGGGGTCAGGCGGGTCATCGAGTACGGCGTGCGGCTGGCCGGCCGGCAGAACCGGCTGTCCACCCGGTTCAACGTCATCTCCGACATCCTGAAAGAGGCGAGCTACTGGGCGGGCAAGGCCGGCGCAAAACTGGTCAAGGCCGAGCACGTCGAGCGCGCCATCGAGCAGCGGCGCGAGCGGGTGCGGATGAGCGAGGAGAAGTACCAGGAGCGCATCGACGACGGCACGGTGTTCATCGACACCCGGGGCAAGGTGGTCGGCCAGGTCAACGGCCTGGCGGTCTTCGACTCGGGCGAATACAGCTTCGGCAAGCCGGCGCGCATCACCGCCAAGACCGGGGTCGGCGCGGCCGGCATCATCAACATCGAGCGCGAGTCCCAGCTGTCAGGCCCGACCCACGATAAGGGCATCTACATCATCGCCGGGTTCCTGCGCAGCCGGTTCGCCCAGTACCGGCCGATTGTCATGTCCGCATCAATCACCTTCGAGCAGTCTTACGGCGGCGTGGACGGCGACTCGGCGTCGTCGACCGAAATCTACGCGCTTTTGTCCGACCTGTCGGGCCTGGGGATAAGACAGGACCTCGCGGTCACCGGCTCGGTCAACCAGCACGGCCAGGTCCAGCCCATCGGCGGCGTCAACCAGAAGGTCGAGGGATTCTTCGCCACCTGCAAGGCGCGGGGCCTGACCGGCCGGCAGGGCGTGCTCGTGCCCCGGGCCAACCTCCCGGACCTCGTGCTCCGGCCCGACGTCGTCGCGGCGGCGAAGAAAGGCAAGTTCCACATCTACGCGGTCGAGACCATCGAGCAGGGCATCGAGCTCCTGACCGGCGTGCCGGCGGGCGAGCCGGACAAGCACGGCGACTTCCCGAAAGAGTCGGTCTACGGCCGGGTGCAGGACCGGCTGGCGGAGCTGGCCGACATCTACCACGACTTCCGCGCGGACGGGGAAGGGGAAGAGCCGGGCAAGGAGAAGCAGAAGAAGCAGAAATCAGCAGCCAGCTAGCGGATATCAGCCCCCCGCTATTTCTGATTGCCAGTTTCTGGTCTCTGGTTTCTGATATTTGATTTCTGGTTTGCCGGTGTTAACCCACGTCCGGGCCAGAACCGCGGTATCTCTGGTTTCTAGTCTCTGGTCTCTGACTTCTGGTCTACCTGGGCTCTCTTAACTTCACCCAGTTCTCAAAGCTCTCGGGCCGGATAACTCCGCCCGACACCACCAGCTTGAGCCCGTCGTCAATCGACATCCCGGTCGCCGTGATATCGGCCTCGGGGATGAGCGCGAGCCAGCCCGAGGTCGGGTTGGGCGCGGTGGGGAAGAAGACGAACTGCGCCGGCCGGCCGTCGGGCAGGGGCACGGTTTCGTCCGACGTCAGGAACCCGACCGCCCACATGCCCGTCCGCGGGTACTCGGCGATGACCGTCTTGCGCAGCGAGCTGCGCTTGACGAACACCGCGTCGGCCATGTCGCGCGCCGAGCCGTAGATCGCCCGGACGAACGGCAGCCGGCGCATGAACTTGTCCACCTGGTTGACCAGCCACCGGCCGAACAGCCCGGACGCCAGGGCGCCGGTCACGATAATGACGATGAGCAGGAAGATGAACCCCACGACGGTCGTGATCCAGCCGGGCAGCCGCGACAGCCAGACGGAGTTGGCGACGATGGGCCGGAAGATGCTGCCCAGCCGTGATACCAGGAACCAGAACACGAAAACCGTCAGGCCGATGGGCAGGATGGCGGCGATGCCCGACACCAGGTAGCGGCGCAGGTTGTTCACGAGGAGAGTCTAGCCCCAAGACGCGGTGCTGCAAACGCGCCCGCAGGGCACAAAAAGAAAGACCCGCCGCAGCGGGTCGGAGAAGACAAGCGGCCCGGGTGGAGCAAAAGGCTTTGCCCAGGCCGCCGGAAGAAGTAGCTACTACCTCTTTTTCTTGGCGACCTTCTTGACGGCTTTCTTCGCCTTTTTCTTTGCCGGCATTTTTGCTCCTTTCTGGCCGCGATTATCACGGCCGTTCCATCGGACCTGAGAAGGAATACCAGATAAACCGCCATCCGTCAAGAGGGAATCTGCAAACCGGTGCGACCGGCGGACGCCGGCGACTCGCCGCGCGCCCTGCCCGCGCCATTGACTTCACCCCGATTCCGGTATAACTTGTAACCAACAGGAGGTGCCATGTCCAAGTACCTCGTCACCCTGCCGCCGATGGCCGACGACAAGGTCAAGTCGGCCTGAGGCGCGGTCATCAAGGCTTCCGTGGGAAGCCGGCTGACAATGGAGCGCGCCTATATCGACAAGACCCAACACCAGGCGCTATGCTGCTGGGACGCGCCCGACCGGGCGGCGGTCGAAGACCTGTTCGGCCGCGCCGGCGTGGAAACCCAGAGTATCCACGAGGTGGCCGTCTACCCGGCCAACTGACCGCGCCCGCGCGGTTGACAACCCACTAGGAAAGAGGCCGGCCAGGCTTTCGCCCGGCCGGCTCCTGGTTCGCTTCGGTTACGGCGTCGGCGCAGAGACGTCGAACACCTGGGTCCGAATCGTCTCCAGCACGCTCTGGGTCAGCCCGCGGCCCACCCACTTGGCGATGAGCACCGCCGCTTCCTCGGCCAGCGCGTCACCCGAGATGTCGCTCCGCCTCAGCCGCCAGATCTCGCGGCCGAAGTTCAGGTAGAACGGTATCTCGATGACCGAAACGCCGGCCATGTCGCATACCTGCTTCACCTGCAGCTCCATCGCGGTGAGCAGCGGGAACGTCGCGGTGACACTGTTGAGCATGTCGGGCCTGAGGTCGTCGAGCGTGGCCTTGATGCGCTCAGTGTTGAACTTGGCGTTCCAGCGCGCTATCCGTTTCACGGGGTCTATCATGAGAACTCCCTATGGTTACGGACTACAGCTTTCCGGTGAGGACCGTCCGCAGACGCTCCCCTTCACATAGTTATATGGTCTGGGAGGCCCGATTTTTCGGGGCAAGTGAAAACCGCCGACAGGAGTCGGCGGCTTTTCCTTCTACTCATGCTACTCCGCTACGTTCGGCCCCTCTTTTGGTTCCCGGGCGTCCGCACCGAAGAGCGTGCCCGGCCCGTCGGGCAGGTTTGCGGTCACGGTTGCGGTCCAGTCGTCATCGTACCCGGTATCATCCCGGCCATACCAGACCGGCTGCGGCGTGGAATCCCGCTCGACCGGGCTCACCCCAAGCTCCTGCAGTCGGCGCTTCATCACCGCCAGGCCGCGCTGCCGCAGCCGCCAGACCCGGGAAACGTGCATCCCGGTCAGGCGGGCGGTCTGCTCCAGCGTATGGCCCATCAGGTCGTGGAGCTCGATTACCGTCCGGCATTCCTCGGGCAGGACGCCGAACACCTCCCAGAGCATCCGGTTGCGCTCCCGGGCTTCGTGACGCGCCTCCGGCCCGGGCAGGGCCTGAGCCCACCGTTCGTGCCTGCTCTCGTCGAACTGCACGAGGCGCGGGCCATAACGCTCGGCCAGCACCAGGCGCGCCACGCCGCGCGCCTGCCAGCAGAGCCAGGTGAGGAGCGTTGCCTTGTCCGGGTCAAATGAACCCAGGCGCCTGAGCGCGCATTCGTGCGTGCGGACCGCGACCTCGTCGGCGAAGTCCGGCCCGGCCCAATAATAGCGCCGGCCGACAAAGGCCCGAAGCGGCCGGTCGCAACAGTCGTGGATGGTCTCATAAGCGTCCTTCTCGCCGGCCAGCACGCGCCGGACAGCGGCGAGGACGTCGGTTCTATTGAGCTTCGCTGCTCTATCGGTCATAAGGACTCCGTTCGGCGCTGCACAAAACGACCCGGCAGACCAGCGCCCTGTTCCTGCCGGACACACTGCCGGATTCTCATTCCGGGCGCAGGTCACACCCGCGCCCGCACCACCTAAAGTACCAGGCCCGGGCCCGAAAACAAGCCCGAAAACCAACCCAACGCAACCATCTAACAGATTGACAAAGATAGACATACACCACATCACCCGCCGCGGCCGCCCACCCGCCCAAGGCAGGGTATGTAAACATGCGTTTACTATAGACTTGGCCGCCAGGCGTTACCGCCTATAGCTTGATCAGTGTTGGCGGGCAGTGGTTCACCGATTTATGATGTTTCAGCGTTTGTTGAAATATGCCATTGCAGTGGATCATTGACAACGATTCACCCGGGCATATACTTTCAACGGATGTTGAAAGACGCCATTTCAGTGAAAACTACAACAGAAGTCGACATCGCGGCCCGGCTTGAGGATGTCGTCGGGCGGTTGCTGGACCTCTGCGCGGGGCTGAGGCTGGTGTCAATGGCGCGGGGCGCGGACGTCCAGCCCGGCGAACCACGCCGCCGAGCCGACCTTGTTGTCGAGGTGCTGACGCCATCCAACGAACGATACAGGCTTATCCTTGAGGTCAAGTCTTCCGGCGAACCGCGCATCGCTCGACTCGCTGCCGGCCAACTCCGGTCATACGTCGGAACGGCTGCGCAGACCTATGGCGTGTTTGTCGCGCCCTACGTCAGCGACTCTACCCGGCGTGTCTGCAGCGAAGAGAACATCGGGTTCGTCGACCTGTGCGGCAACTGCCTCTTAGCCTTCGACGGCGTGTACCTGAGTATCGAGGGCAGACCGAACCTGTACAAGACCGGCCGTGGCCTTAAGTCGCTATTCACCCCCAAAGCCAGTCGGTGTCTCCGCGCCCTGCTGGCCGACCCGTACCGCGCGTGGCGCGTCCAAGACCTGAAGCAGGAAGCGAGGGTCAGCCTGGGCCAGGCGTACAACGTGAAGAGCCTCCTGCTGGCAGCGGAACTTGTCAACGAGAGTGGTGCCGGTCGGACCCGCCGATTCAGCCTGGTCAAACCGGAGGAGTTGCTGCGGGAATGGGCTGCCAACTACTCCTATACCCGCAATGGACGCGCCGGCTACTACTCGTTTGACGACCCGCGGACCATTGAACGCCGCCTGGCGCAGTACTGCCGCGAGAGAAATATCGAATACGCCTTCACGCTTACCTCCGGCGCCGCCCTGGTCGCGCCGATGCTCCGCTACGACACGGCCTTCGCCTATGTGGCCGGCGACCGCACCGAGCTTGCCGTGGCGCTTGGCCTGAAGCCGGTTCAGTCCGGAGCCAACGTCGTGCTGCTCGAACCCTACGACGAAGGCGTGTTCTACGGTGTGCGTGACGCCGGGACCGTCGACCGCGCGCAGGAAGGCGTGACCGTCCCGGCCGGGCGGGTGGTGTCAGACGTCCAGCTCTTTCTGGATCTCGCAAGCTACAAGGGGCGCGGGGAAGAAGCAGCGGGCTTCATAATGGAACAAAACCTGAGGCCGAAGTGGCGGCGTATCCAAGACGTGAAGTAGCGGCCTGCCGCCAGGTCATGCTCGAGGTCTTCACAATCCTCGGCGAGTACCGCAACCGGCTGGCAGTTGTCGGCGGCTGGGTGCCGCCCCTGCTCGCGCCCGCGGACGCGGACCGCCACACCGGCAGCCTGGACATCGACCTGGCGGTGGACACCGACCGCATCGACGACAACGCCTACCTCACCATCGCCCGGGCGCTGGTCCGCCACGGCTACGAGCGAACCGACCAGCCATTCCGGTTCATCCGGACGGTCCCGGCCGAAGGCGGGGAGCCGGTCAAGGTGTTCGTCGATTTCCTTGCCGGTGAGTACGGCGGCACCGGCACCTCCCGCCGCACGCAGCCGGTCCAGGACCTGCGGGCGCGCAAGGCGCGGGGCTGCGACCTGGTCTTCGACCACACTCTCGCCATCCAACTTCCCGGCGCACTGCCGGACGGGGCGCACAACGACGTCCGGGTCAGGGTCGCCGGGCCGGTGCCGTTCCTGGTGATGAAGGGCATGGCCCTGTGGGAGCGGAAGAATGCCAAGGACGCCTACGACGTCTACTGGCTGGTGCGCTACTACCCGGGCGGCATCGAGGCACTGGCGGCCGAGTTCGCACCGGCAATCGGCAACACGCTGGTCCGCGAAGGGCTGGGTAAGATAAGAAGCAAGTTCGCCACGGTTGACGCCGTCGGTCCGGTCTGGGCAGCCCAAGTCAGACTGCCCGACGACGCAGATACATCGTATATCACTCGGGACGCCTTCGAGCGGGTCAACGCGTTCCTCAACCAGCTCAACGTCAAACCGTTCGTTCAACCGTGACCGTTGCTGCCCTGACCTCGAACCTGCCAAGTCTGCAGTATCGCCGCGCCCGGCGCAACCGCGGGTGGTTCCCCGAAGGGTTCATGTTCGAACTGACGCCCGAAGAGAAGCAGGGACTGGTCGCAAAATGCGACTGGTTGGCCACGCTCAGGCACTCGTCAAGCCAGCCATACGCCTTCACCGAACACGGCGCGCACAGCGCCCAGGGCTGAGCGATGAGCTCTGAGCGTGCAGTGACCCTGAAAGACAGAACTACTGCCTTCGCGCTGCAGGTTATCAGGCTGTACGCCGCAATGCCGAAGACCGTTGTCGCGCAGGTGGTCGGCAAGCAGCTGCTCCGCGCGGGCACCTCTGTCGGCGCGCATCACCGCGAGGCAATGAGAAGTCGGTCGGACGCGGAGTTCGTGAGCAAAATCGAAGGTGCTCAGCAGGAACTGGAGGAGACTACCTACTGGCTGGAACTTGTCGCGGCGGAATGCCTCGCGCCCGCCGATCGGACCAAGTCCCTGCTCGGCGAAGCGGACGAGCTCATGGCTATGCTCGCGGCCAGCGCCCGTACCGTGAAGGCGAAGCGCACGAAGTAGCCCGGTTCTACTCCGCGTCCGCGCTTCCTCTCCCGCCCTCGTCTGCATTCATCGCTCAGTGCTCAGCGTTCAGCGCTTCCTCTCCCATCTGTACTCATCGTTCAGTGCTCAGCGTTCAGCGCTTCCTCTCCCATCTGTACTCATCGTTCAGTGCTCAGCGTTCAGCGCTTCCTCTCTCGCCCTCGACTGCATTCATCGCACAGCGCTCAGCGCTTCTGCCCCCCCCCGGCCCCCGCATCATCGCCCGGTGCGTTACCCCCACGGTCGCCTGAGGCTTGCAGCTAGCAGCAGCACCCTCGCCGACTCTTGACTTACATCCGGCTGAGCCTACATTACACCGTGGCCAAGAAGTCCCCCAGAACAAAAGGCACTGTGCGCCGGCACCGCTTCCCGGTGTCGCCTGAGAACCCGTTTGGTATCGATCTCTCGCCCGAGAAGGTGGAGTGTGTTGCGACGGACAGCAAATCGGATGCCTTGGTGCACGAGCCATCAGATATGCTGATCAGACTGGCGTGGCTGGACGCCACGAAGTACGTATGGCTGTACCAGGCCGAGTGCATGGCCATGCTCGACCGCATCCTGAAGCGCTACCCCGACGGCATTTTCGATATGATTTTCGCAGACCCGCCCTACTTTCTGAGCAACGGCGGAATCACCTGTCACGCTGGCAGGATGGTTTCCGTGAATAAGGGCGACTGGGACAAGAGCCGCGGACCAGAGGAAAATCATAGCTTCAACCTGGAATGGCTCGGGCGCTGCCAGCGAGCACTCAAGCCCAACGGGACAATCTGGGTGACCGGTACGATGCACGTCATCTACAGCGTCGGCTATGCCATGCAGCAATTGGGCTACCGCATCCTTAACGACGTCATCTGGTGGAAGACAAACCCCGCACCCCACCTTGCCTGCCGCTACCTCCAGCATGCCACGGAGACAGCGCTATGGGCGAGAAAGTCTGAGCAGGCGAAGCACGTCTTCCATTACGACATGATGAAGCGCCTGAACCACGGCAAGCAGATGCAGAACGTCTGGAGTTTCCCCTCTGTGCCCCGCAAGGAAAAGTCGCTCGGCGGACACCCGACCCAGAAGCCGGTCGCGCTCCTGAAGAGGATGATAGAATGCTGCACGAACCCAGGCGATCTCGTGCTGGACCCGTTCATGGGAAGCGGTACGACCGGGGTGGCGTGCGTCGAGCTCAAGCGCAAGTTCGTGGGTATCGAGATCGACCCTGAGTATACTGCCATTGCCAGCCGCCGCCTGCAGGCTGCCTTGACCTCGGCACGGCCGGAGTTCGCTTTCTCGGGACACCCGGCCGCGTCCACGACATGAGCACCAAGACCGAAGCGTATGCCCTGTTCGAGTCCTTTCTCGGCAAGCTCGCCGAGTACGCGGAAAGCAGATGCGACGTTGCGACCGTTAGGCAGTCTCTGTCTGCGATAAACAACTTCCTCTACCAGAAACCCGAATTCGGCGGGACGTTCAACTGGGGTGACGAGGAGTTCGACTTCTTCTCCAAGTACCACGTGTTTTGGCACAACTGCCACGAGGAAGTTCTGGAACCGAAGGTGCACGAGGCCGCCTGCGTCGAGGTTGCCGACACCCTGCACCGACTGCGTCTCGGCTCACGCGGCAAAGACCTGTTCTATCGAACGGTCGACACGCGCGGGCTTGTGCCGCGCGCCCTCGCCCAGGTCAGATTCTTCACAGCTCCACAGGATTTCCGTGGTTCCATCGACAGCCCGAAGACCTTTGACGCATACAGTGAAGACCCGGAGCGTTTTGATCCCAGGGTCATTCTCGCTGACGTAGATAGATTCCTGAAGACGATAATGACCGGCGACGAGGCCAACGAGCAGCGTGACGCGAGAGAGAAGTTCGCCCGCACCTGCGCGCAACTGCTGGTGGACCTCAAGTGCGATGCCTACGACCTTGCCGCCCGGTTCGACAACAGCGCAGCACGGCTGCGGCGGTTCCTGTCCGAAGAGAACGAAGGCACCGGGTTCGGACGCAAGAAGTGTGATATGTTCCTGAGAGACATGCTTGTGTGGAATGTCTGGAGACTGACGGACGTCGAGTGCATCGACGTCGCCAGCGACTCGAACACTATTCGCGTAGCCTTGCGGGCGCGGATACTGAGCACAGCCATACCGCTTCTCTCCAGCTTTCTCGATGTCTTCTGCTACCAGTACGAGCTCGTAGACAGTTGGAACGCCCGGGCGTGGCGCGGCGTGTGGGAGAAGTGGCGCGAGCGAAACCCGAAGACCTGTCCGGAATGCCCGGCCCTGCTGGACTACCTAGCCTACCGAATCATCGGCAAGGAGTTTTGCCGCGACCAGGGACTGACCGTGCTGCGGTGCGACCACAACCCGCCCCACACCATCCACTGGCACAGCGCGCGGAAGCAGGTCTGTCCGGTATGCCGCGGCCGGCTGCACGTGGTCAGCCGGCATCTTCCTTGTACGCTCGACCAGGGGTCGGTGGCCATCATGCGCTCGCAGTACGTCAGCGGCGAACACGCCCTGCTCCCCGGGCTCAAGGAATGTCCGTTTGTCCCAGTCTGTCGGCCTCGCGACAAGGACTTCCGCAGGCGCATCGCCCCGGACTCCATCAGCATCTACCGCGCCACCGGCTGGAACAGCGCGTACACTACCGAAGAACAAGCCGGCGGCGGACTCTCGTCGTGAGACCGTACTCAACGGCCAATCCGCTGCGGGGGGTGTTGATCGACACATGATTCTCAGAAGTCACTTTGCCCCGGAAGGAGGAACCTAGGATGGTCCAACCACAGAATGTCGATGACTTGGTCAGAAGACTACGAACCAAAGAGAAGAAGGACGCCAGCAAGGAACTCACGCAGTTCTACGCCAATGCCCGCTTTCGTCCCTCGAAGGATGTCTTCGCGAGGCAGTACACGGATGGCGCTAATGATGGTGGCATTGACTTCTGGTACATAGAAGACTCCACATACTACATCTTCCAATCCAAATTCTCGGGCGCGCCGCGGAAGACCGATGCCGCTGAAATATCGGACGAGCTGCGCAAACTAAAGAACACGATTTCTGGCGAGAATCCCAACAGCAGAGCCGCGGACTTTGTGAATGCGCTCAGACGCGATGCCTCGAATTCAGGGGCTTTGCTCGAGGTGGTCTGGTTGACCACCAACCAGGTGAGCACCTCAGTCCGAGACAGCGCTCAACGCGAACTGGAGGCTTGGAGGAGGAAGCAGAAATACGCCCTCACGATCGACTTTGTGGCGATCGACAAACCAGCGCTTGACAGCGTCATATACGACGTCAGGCATGGCTATATTCCCTACACCGGCAAGAAGACCGTGAAGGTCCATCTCGGCCAGATGCTTGAGGCTTCGCACGAGAGAACAGGCATCCAGGGTCTGATTTGCACGGTCAACGTCAATCAGCTCCTAGGGTGGTTTCACAGCTCTGATGACATCAACCGCTACCTTCAGAAGAACGTTCGCGATTTCCAGGGGGACACCAAGGTCAACCGCGGCATCGCGAAGTCATACCTGGACGCTCCGCCGCTCTTCTGGTACAAACACAACGGCATAATCGTGTTTGTCGACAATCTGGTGGTGGATGAAAGCGGGCCCAAATTGGCGCTGCGGAACCCGCAGATCGTGAATGGCGGTCAGACCATTAAGGCTCTCTTCGGCGCGTTCGAGAAAGACAAGAAGGCTGGCGAGGAAGCGGCGATCCTCCTCCGCGTGTACAGGCTTCCATTCGAGGATTCGGAAACATACCGCAAGAGCATCGATATCATCTCGGCCCTCAACACCCAGAATAAGATAGAGGCTTCCGATCTCCGTTCGACTGACCCGCGTCAGGTGCGGATAGAACGTCTGTTCAGCGATCTCAATTGGGTCTACCAGCGCAAGAAGGAGAAAGGCAAGCCCGGTACGTACACTATCCGGATGCGAGACCTGGCGATCGTCTACTACGTCTGCAAGAAACAGCTACCCCGAGACGCCCTGCGCACCGGGGCCGAGAAGCTTTTCGAGGAGGACAGTAGATACGACGAAGTCTTCAGCGAGAATGCGATAAACGCGCCGATGAAAGATGCTCACGTGGTTATGGAGTATCTGACATGTTGGACCCTCTACCAGCAACTACGGGGCATGACGCTCCCGCACAGGGATCGCGACTACGCGAAGTACACGCGCTGGCTGGTTCTCGCCGACACGTACAACCGACTTGTGGCATGGAAGCGGGCGGAGTTCCGCCGCGGGTGGAGAGACTGGATGGATTTCATGGAGTGCGAAGGTTTCAGGCGGGCCGTATGTGCTCACGCACGCGGCGCGTTCACCATCGGCCGCACAATAGTCCCCGCGGGACAGGAGCAGTCTGAGTACTACAAATCTGCCGACGCATACCGTAGATTCGAACAGAGGTTGGGCGGACGCACGTTCAAGGGTGCCTTCAAGAAGGCCCTTCGCCAGTTCGAGCACGGCCAGGGCGCCGCTGGGTGAACATGAAGAACCCGGAGTGGTCCGAGGACGAGGTGCGCGCGACGGTTGGCGCGTACTTCGCGATGCTGGAGCTGGAACTTGCCGGGACAGACCTTAACAAGAAGGCACACCGAGAACTGCTGGCCAAGCGCCTCGACGGGAGGAGCCCCAAAGCCATCGACTACAAGCTCATGAATGTGAGCGCGGTCCTGGATGAGCGCGGGCTGCGCTACATCGAAGGCTACAAGCCCATGCCACACTACCAGAAGACCCTCAAGGACGAGGTGGGGGAATACCTCGCTCGGCATCCAGATGTGGCGTCTCGGCTGAAGGTCTAGCAGCCGGGGTAACAAGGACGTTACCCGTTTTCGTATCCGCCAACATCACACTGCGTGCGGTGGTAGCAGCGCGGCTCGCAGCTTGCAGTTGATGGTCGTCGGTTCGCCGCAGCCCAACACCGCGTCCAAAACCCGGCCCGCTGACGCCGAAGGGGTGGCCCAGCACTCCCAGCCGGGCCAGGTCTATTGGAAGAACTCGCCGACGCTGACGCGTAGGCCGGAGGCAATCTTAATCAGGTATAGCGAGGAGACGTTGATGAGGCCGCGCTCAATGCGGCCGTAGTAGCTCCGGTCCAGGCCGATGACCCGGGCGGCTTCTTCCTGCGTCAACCCGCGACGTTCGCGGATGCGCCTGATACGCCTGCCGACCGCTACCAGTTGTCTTTGTTTCGCCACGCCGTATTATACCCGCGGCGATACTCAGGACAAGACTTGGACGGTGTTGGTGGGCGTTTCCCTCTATCGTGGCCACCAACATCACACAGCGTACGGCGGCCGGGCCGCGGCTTGACTTCGGCCAAGATTCGGCTACAACTTACCGATGCGGCAGAGGGAATCAGGAGATTCCTGCCCGTCCGACCCCCGAGTAGTCCACGCCAGCCCCAGTGGTCGAATTCAGAACCTAGCGCTTTAGGGAGGACCTATGCCTGTCCAGACTGACCTTTTCGGGCTCGAGCAGGAGCTTACTCCGGCAGAGCAGACTGCTCTGCGCAAACGAGACCTCCGCAATCTACTGACCTCGTACGCTGACGAAGCCGACGTGTTCGCGGAGGTCATTCAGAACGCAGTTGATGCGGTAATAACTGCCCACAATCGAGGCCTGTATGGTAGTGGTTCCTCTCCGACGATAGACATCGTAATGGGTATGCCTAGCGATGACCCGCACTACCTGCACATCTACGACAACGGTATAGGTATGGCACCAGACGTCGCCCAAAAGTTCACTACCCCTGGCTACTCCGCTAACAAGAGGCTAGGGGTGACGGTAGGATACAAGGGAGTCGGCGCCTCCTTCTTCTTTGCAGCGGCAAACCGCATAGCCTTCGTGACTTGTACGAGCCTAGACGATGTATCGATGGGGACCGTAACCGGGGCTTTCAACTGGATCATGCACGAGACCGAGCCTAGGCCTAGTACGGACGGCGCAGCGCAATTTCCCGACTATGTCAGAGAAAGTGACCTTGTGCCGCACCAACGTGGCACCGCCGTGTGCTACTACTTTCATGAAGGATGGAAACCGAAGAACCTGTCCCGTATCGTGAAGCGAGAAGATGACCCCGATAGAGAGTTGAAGAACTGGGCGACGTTTTTATGCGCCAAGACAGCGCTTGGTCAGGTCGACGACATCTCGAGGTATGGCATTCGAGTGAGACTACACTTGGTGCGGGACGGAGTATCTCGTGCCAGCGAATGGACGTTCGGGCCGTTTAGCCGTGAGAACAAGACCCTGGGGTACCCCTACCCATGGCGCGTATACGCAGTATCCGAAGACCTCTCCCGCATCGAGAGCACGCCAGCGCATCGGCAGGCCGAGCACAGGAATATGCACGCCGCTATCCATTTGCGATGGAACAAAGACAAGGTCGTGGACTTGGACATCGATCTCTCGGACGACGAGCTTGAGTTGGTCATTGACCATCTGGAGTTCATGGATGTGTACTTCGCCTATTCGGTCGACGTGCTAAAAGAGGTGCACGCCAGGTCGGGCTGCATATCCAATCAGATTCGATACGGCATGCGCATCGCTTGTGATGGTATACCACAAGGTCGGCCCATTGATTTCGACCTCACGAGCAATCAGGGTCTAAGCAGGCAAGCTCACGCCGTGATAGCGTTCAAGGGGCTGGAACTGGATACGGGACGGAAGATCCCTTCCAACGAGGTCATAAACGAAGTCGTGCGCAAACTCGGCGTCAGGGCAATGGGCACGCTCGCGGGATGCCGCTGGGCCATGCGAAAGAGCGAGCGTCTCCCTCCCACATCCGAGCTAGCCGACTGGCGCGCGCGGATCGCCGCTGCAGAACCGGATTCCATCGTCGTGCGATTGTTCGCCAAGCTTGGCACACTCGCTCCAATACAGGTAGACCCCGACAGTGAGAATGATGTTATTGCTCTGTTTGGCGGGCTGGTCGCTGCTGGAGTCCTGAGAGGGTATAAGCTTTGCGCACTGTCCGGAATGGCACGCTATGATGGTCTTGCCCACGTCGACGCCGACTCCAACTTGCTCAGAGATCCGGACGACTCGCTGTCGATACGTGAGACACCTCCGGAGTTCGCCGCACAACCCACGGTTATAGAGTTCAAACACTTGCTCTCTGCGCTTGTTGACAACTTCGAGGATCGCACCAAGAATCCCCGGGAGGTGGACATCCTTGTCTGTTGGAGCCTACCTACTATGCAGGTCAATCGCGGGAGAGTCGCATACTGCTACGGAGACCGGAAGAACCACAGGCAGTTGTACGCAGCCACCCACGTCTGGAAGGACGATAATGATACGGATACGGTTCACATACTCTCGCTCAAACATGTTGTTGCCGAGAAGCTCAAGCAGCTTGAGGGTGACTCCCCGGGGATAGGTGCCGCCCGGTTCGCAGAACTCCAGCAGTCTGACAGGGAGCACTCTATCTAGGCGACGATAGAAAGCGTCGCCGGTGACGTGGATAACGGGGACGTTGCCCGTTTTCGTGACCACCAACATCACATAGCGTTCGGGGAAGTGGGCTTACGGCTGACGGCTGACAGCGGGAGGCCGAGTATTCTAGTGACATAGCCAACGATTAACGCCCTGAGGGGCGGCGGGGATGAACTCCCACGCCGCCCTTTTCGATTCATGCGGCTACTGCGGCCCGACGCCCAGGTTGAACACCTGTTCCGCGATAGCGCGGAGGATGCTCGGGTCTAGTCCATAGCCGGTCCAGCGGACGAACGCGGCGCGGGCGAGGCCGCGCAGCGTTTCGCCGTCGTGGTCGCGGATGAGCCTGTCCAGGTGCAGGCCGAAGTTGCGGTACGGCACGAATAGTATCGGGGTGACGCCCAGCCTGCTCAGCACCTGGTTGACCTGCGCGGCCCGCAGTTCCCTCCGTTCCGCCGCCCAGCGGTAGTTGGCTACCTGGGCCTGCGTGTTCTCGTCGGCCCGCGCCGAAGCCGCCCCGCGCAGCAGCTTGCGGGCATAGCGCCCGACCGCCCGGTCAACGGCGATGGCGCGCCGCTCGGCGGTTTTCATTTCTTCTCCTTGTCGAGCGTCAGCCTGGCTGCCTTGAGCCGCTCGTAGACTTCGGCTACGAGGAACTGGACCGTGTTCGGCTCCAGCCCGAGGCACACCCACTTGCGGATGCACATCTCGAGGTGAAACGCCAGGTCCCGGCCGGCTCTCGTCCGCCACAGCCGCGCGAGCTCGCGCAGGAACCAGCGGTAGTGCATCACGTGCAGGCCGGACAGGCCCGAGCCTTCGAGTATCGGCATGATGAGCCGGCCAAAATGCCTTTCGGCAGCCTCGGGCGTCGCGCCATACAGCGGGTTGTCCGCCCCGGCGCGGATTTCGTCGAGCGTCCGGACGGTGTCCTTGTTCAGCTCGACCGGACGGGTCAGGGTATCCATGTAACTCTCCCTTCGGTCGTGCCAGCCTCAGCCCAAGCACAAGCTCCAGCGCAAGCACCCGAAGCCAAGGGCCAGCGGTTAGTGTTCTGACCTTGGGACACAATCCCGGTTCGGAGAACCGAAGTGGGTTATGTCCCGCGGTCCCTCTACAGGTTATATGGTCTCGAAGGCCGGATTTTTCGGCCGGGGCGCGAAAACCCGGGGAGGTCTACGACCCAGGGGCCGCCACCCGGCTAGCCCCTT
>JAEAMF010000694.1_pt1 | contig 35254 bp, 50 predicted proteins | sample 8958721 | NCBI WGS metagenome assembly JAEAMF01 (sample SAMN16933255, study PRJNA681124) | bioreactor sludge metagenome | isolation source: anaerobic bioreactor treating anionic surfactant - SDBS | place: India: Bengaluru | collected 2019-02-28 | reverse complement strand
TGACCGCGTCTTTGCCAGCTTTTCTGACCTTCGGATGATTGAAAAAGTTGTCGTCAATTCGCGCCCAAGCCATCATTCCCTCTCAAAGTAAAACGTGATATTTATGTGATATTTTTCGTTTAGTCTTTCGCGAAATTCATCGAGAGTTGAAGTGCTTTTTCTTGCATTGCAATTTTGGCAACAGACAACAAGGTTTTCTATGTTGTTATTACCACCTTTGCTTACTGGAATTATGTGATCTATTTCACGCCAGACATTTTTTCCAAACGGTCTTCCACAATAAATGCAATGTCCGTTATTGTGTTCGTAAAGGTATTGTCTGACTTTCTTTGATATTTTTTTTCTATTGGGGTGCACTTTAGCCATTCATACTCCTTTCAAAACAATCCCATTTGCGGCACTTTGTTTTCCAGCTCCAACCGCGCCGGAATGTGCGCCTGTTCGATCACTTTACGCCGTGCTCTCAATTCATTCTCACGGCTTAACAACTCATTCGCCACGTGCCAGCGTTCCTGCTCGTTGGCGATAATCCATCGACCAGCTTTGCCAGCGTGAGCACCTATCGGCCACTTGTATTGCTTGACTAACACTTCCAGAATGTCACGTACCTGGCGTTCGCCTAATCCGCACCTCCCCACAAGCTTGTCAAGTCTGACCGCGTTTTCTTCGCCAACGTGCTCGCTCATACAAGCGGCAACCAGCCTGATGTCGGCTTCCTGTATTTCGGCGGATTTCAGCCGGTAATAGTCAGTAGGGTTCATAGCACCCAGTTCTTTCTGTAAGTGCGCATCAACTCTCTCCAATCCGCCCTTGCTGCCGCGTCAGCAGCCCATTCGGCTTTGACGCGATGATATAAATCCGTTCCAGCCTCAGCAAATTTGTCAATTATCTTTTCTAACTCGTCAATGCGGGATTGGAGCGTACTTTCGTTCGGACGGATGTTCCACCTGGCATTGACTTTTTCTCTGGTGCCCCCAATGATGTTACAGCACCCCTTAGGACATGTAACACCAGGGGCGCCCATGTTTATTTGCTTTGCTGGCGATCCACAAAACGGACACGGTTTAAGATTGTCTGTCATGCTTTCCTCACGCTCACGCTGGGTGCTCCCTCAGCCCTAAACTGCGCAATTTCTGGGTGTGCCGCCGCGTAACCGTCTAACGCTTTGGTATCCCAACTGACACGTGGCTTGGACCAAACAAAGCTGTGATATGTGCCTTTGACCGTGCGACCAGCAGATAAAACTTCCTGTTTTATCTCGGCTTCCAGCATTGATTTTTCTTGCGAAAGTGTGTCAATTTTTGGCTCAAATTCAGCGTCAATTTCGGCAAGTTTTTCTTTGATTTCAGGTGTCAAAACTTCGTCAATCAGAGCCGCTTTCTCCTGGCTTACCAGGTCGATTCCGACCCCGATATCTGAGTACCTTTCGATTTTTGTGTAGATGTCAGTCACGATAATTCCCTTTCTGCTGGTCTACAACGCCGGCCAGCAGGCTCGCGGGAAAAGGAGGAGGAAACCCGCGCCTAAATTTCTTTGTTACGTTTCGCGTCAATGATCATCTTGGCAGCGTGCATTTTGAACTCTTTATCAGCCCGTTCTTCAGGTGACAATGAGTTGTCCTTCACCGCCTTGACAAGCGCGTTATAACGAACGCTCAATTCGCCGATGGTCAATTCGCCGTAGGTCTTACCGGCGCTATCAGACTTGACTTTGCAAGCGCGTTCAATGGTCAACGGATCTGTGTCAACCTTCGATGGCGCGTCAACCGCAAATGTCTCGACCAGAAAGTCGGTCATCGGATCGGGAGTTTCAACTTTTTCTGGGATTCTTACCTGGTCAACCACTTCAACGTTGATCACATTGCCGTCCTGGTCTACATCCGCCCCTAATTCTTCAGGTGTGTAGACCACAGACCCGTTCATAACGTCAGGGCAGTACCATCGAACGCCATTGCTCATTGCCCTTGCGAATAGCATATTGCGAGGGAACTTGTCGAGGTTCTTCGTGCCGGCTTTTTTAGCGTCTGTAATGCTGAAACTTGAAGTGCCGATTGTCGTCCAAGATCCGTTGAAGTGCTCCATAAACTCGATGGTGCAAACAGTGTCTGTGTTTTCAGTTACACGGTAGTTGTAGCGACCGCTTGACTTGACTTTGCCAGCCATGATGTTCGCCCCAAACGCTGGCTTGCCTTGAATAATGTGGATCCCGTTCATACTGCTGAATGGTCCAAGTCCGATCTCACGCCCAGCCATAATCTTCACAATCGCTTGTGAGACTTTGGTCGAATCGGTGAAATATCCGCTTGATACCATTGCCTTCGCCACGTTCTCTAAATCGGCGTAGTTCTGGATTGCGGTGTCTTGATATGTTACAATTTCCATTTGATAGCTCCTTTTGTCTAATGGGTTATTAGTTCGAAATCAGCCTCGACTGCTATCGGGGCTGATCTTTTGATGATGTCTTGCATTACTGATATTTCGGTGTTGTTCGCTTCAATTTCTCTTCTGACTCGTTTGTAAGCCAGGCTGCCATAAGGCAACTCTTGTAAATCCCCGAACAAACTCTGATTGTCTTTTTTGAGTTGGTAGATGTACTGCTCTCGATAGTCGCTCATCATCTTCCCCTCCGCTCACGTCTCGTCTCGATGATTCCGGTCACACCTGCGACTACCATAATCAGCAGGCTTACTGCTCCCCAACCTACCGCAAAATTGAATAGTTGGCTTGCCATTATTGCTCCTCTCTAAAATGGGATTGAATCGTCGTCTGCCATCGGGTGAATGCTGAACTCGTTCAGACAATCGAGGCAGACGTAGGTGAAATTGTCCTGATGCTCAACGAGATAACTCTCGCATTTCGGACAGGTGACAATTTCTTCGTGTGGTTCTAATCGGGATAAATAGATTTCTTGCGTGTCGTACATAAGACTCCTTTTTGTTCTAAAATTGAGTGAAACTAACCTCACGTTTATATTACACGATTAATTGTGCTTTGTCAAGAGCAATATTACAGAATTGTTGTACAACTTGAATTTGATCGAGTGACTTGCAGGTATTGACTCGCTATTTGGCACAAACCGATGAAGACTTGCGTGAAGCGTCCGCAAAAGCCAGCCCGATTGACAATGCCTTATAAGTTTTCCACATCTGGCGTAGAATCGCGAATTTTGGCAGGATTTTTCGCTCTAATGAAACGATACGCGCAAACTCTTACCGCTTTTGTCTACTATTGTAGATAGAATTGCAATTCAGAGTTTTGCGGTTGCAAGCGCAATAACGCAAAACCCCCACCTTGCGAGTGAGGGTTATTCCGGACTTGCACCGGATTGTTGCTCTGACCGTCAGGGGTACGCATTATGAAGAGGCGTTGACGGTCTACGTTTTTTATACCCCTTATTCGTGCGTTTATTCGAGGGCATCTTGTCTCCAACCCATGACGGGGCACACACCAAGATGTCATTTATAGACTGTAAGTAAGGTTTATCCACATTCCCAGTTCAAATTACAAGTGGAGCTGCCGCGAATTGAACGCGGGTATCCTGCCTGCCGGAGCGTAGCACGCAGGGCGCACCTGTCAGCCCCAATTCTTATGTACGAAAAACTCAATAATTAATACATTATAAGGCTGTCATGTATTAATTTCGCCATTATTAATACATGATACCTTTCTCGTGTACACGTTTTGTCATTGTTTGTTTTGTTCTCGAACCCAACAGATTAATGCTGCTCCAGCAACTTTCAGCCAGGGAATTGATTTGCCTGAGTTTTCAAATTGCGCAAAATAATCATCAAAACGCGCCTTTGTCCGGAGTTCCTGTCCTTCGATTGAACGCTGTTTCCATGTATCGCCCCATCGTAATTGATCACTGGCAAGTTGTTCTTCCAACGCTTTTGTAAATTTTGGTAAGTATTCAATTAGTGTTTTGTATACCATTTTTCCCATGTCTCCCAAAGTTATTGTATCAAAAACCACAAAAGTCTGGTTTGAGGTTATAACCGCAATTACACCGCCTTATCAGGATTGTACTTATCCTTGACGTACCAGCCACGCCCCTTGTAATGCACGTTCACGACCTGATACACTTTTTGCAAGGTCGGCTGTTTGCATTCAGGGCAAACTGTGAGTGGGTCATCGGTGTAATGCTGGAATATCTCGGTCTGCTTCAGGCATTTGTCGCAGTGGTAGACGTAGACGGGCATCAGGCAATCTCCGCGAACAATGGTAACTCAACTGGGATGGAACTTTGCGCGTGTTCAATCCGCTTTTCGGCAATCTCGATATACTCCGCCTCGCGCTCAATCCCGATAAACTCACGCCCTTCCAGCACGCACGCAATTCCAGTCGTGCCAGACCCCATGAACGGGTCGAGTACCACCCCACCCGTCGGCGTCTTTGTCAGCCGTGCCAGATAGCGCATCAGGGCAAGCGGCTTGACGGTGCTATGAAAATTAGTTGCTTGACTCCATTCGTCTGCGTTTCTTATTTTCAACAGCGTTTGTAATGCAACACTGCTTGCACCACGGGCTGACTCCAGACACCCGCTTGTAATAGTCAGTATCCACTTTCTTAAACTCACCACACTTTCGGCAAGGTTTCCACCATTCGCCATCTCGTAATTCGCACCCACTGTGTATTCGTTTGTGAGTGAGAGCGTCAATGAGTGTAAGATTTTCAATTCGATTATCTTGCTTATCGCCGTTAATGTGGTGGATAAAGAATCCTTCGGGCACAGCGCCGTGATGCTTTCGCCAGACTCTCCGATGTTGAAACTCATCGCTGCCAAATCTGACATAACCTTTCTTAGTAATTGAACCGCTACCGTACTCACGTCTTTCCATGACAAACCTCCGCTATTAGATTTATCATTATTATACTTGACTGTTAGATAACCGTCAAGCCCGCCATTTCTTTCAATTCTTGAACTTTTAGCGCAGTAGAAGAAGCGGGCGGCTGAGCCGTTACCATCGTAGCCTCTTGCGCCACGATTTCTCTGGAAAGTACCGCCCCAAGTGTTTGCCTCTTCGTCACACATACTTGGCTTGTCAATGCGCTTAGTATCACTGTCAGGAAACAACTCCACCACCTCATCGCTCCCGTCGTGGATAAAATTGGCAGGGAAGCGACCTTGTTCGCTGTGTCTTACCACTCCCGCTTTACGTTTAGATAATTGACCTATATGACCATTTTCGCTTCCAGAATGTTCGCCGTCTTTCTTTGTCCAGCCATCGCCTCCCACCCTGCCCCCGTCGATGTTCAGCCCAGCCACGCCCCAAGTGAGCGCGTTGTTGACGAACGTGCCGTCAATCGGCTTCATCGCCACGACAATCGGCTCAAACGCGGGCTTCAACGCCGTGCCCCAGCCGTGCCAGAGTTGGGCTTCGGGTGTGGAAGCGTCCAACCGAATTACACCTCCACAATGTTCTTGGTCGTTATAGTTATTAGGTCTTGCGCCTTGCTCAAAGTTGTTTTTGTTGAAACCCAAACCACCAGTGGTTTCTTTTGTGCCCTCTAATTTTTTCCAGTTGGTGTTATGCTGATTTCCAAACTTTAACTTCGATTCAATCCCCTTGCTAATGTTATAACTTTTAGGGAATCCCGACCCGTATACCCAAGCGATAGTGTCACGGATTTCAAAGCCAGCGTCCTCGATAGCGCAAGCGATGCGGTGATAGGTACGAGTGCCGCCAAACGCAAGCAGAATCGCGCCTGGCTTCAGCACACGGTAGACTGCCGCCCAAGTTTCAGGTTGGAACGCAACGCCAGTGTTGTCCCACTTCTTGCCCATGAAGCCAAGCTCGTAAGGCGGGTCGGTGATGCAAGTGTCCACGCTATTCTCTGGCAAGCCAGCCAGAACTTCAAGACAGTCGCCGTGATAGATCATGCGCCCGCCTTCCTGTAAGCCGTAGCCGGCTTGCCGTTATGAGTTCTAACTTGCCGCGATGTAAGCTCACCGGCGGCAAGTTTGGCTTTGAGCACCGCCGCCGCCTTGCTCCAACTCACGCCTGTGTAATCGGCTACGGATTGTGCGGTGACTTCATCGGCTTCAATGTCCGGCAAGCCTAACTCTTTTTGTAATTCTTCAAGCAGTTCAAATTCGGTCATTAAATCACCAACACTTTCCGCTGGTCAGGTTGCCCTTTATAGCGTGAGTGGCTGAGGTCAACTTCACCATCGGTCACAATCACGCCTCCGATATCGCTTCTGACTGTGTTACCGGATACATTCCAGCCGTGAGATGTTTTGAGTTGCCACGAACTGTTTTGAATCAAGCGGGTATTCTCGAAGTGAGAGCCGGAATCCTGCAACACGTGTCGATGCCCCCTAAATATCAGGTTAGGCAATTCGATGCCACTTTGCGCGTAATCGAGCATTATTTCAGCCGCGAGTGCCGGAGCGCCGGTAGTCCAGGGTCGGCTTCCAGTGCGCCCGTGATGAGCGAAGTCAACGATCAAGCCGTCAATGCTTGCGGTGACAGACTGCCCCACGAAGTCGGCGTTCAATGCCTTGTAGATAGCCGCTTCGGTGGCGTGATCCCGCCCGGCGTGAACAGCCGTGCCCAAAATGCCGATGAAGGTATCTGCTCTATCTCTTACCGGCTGTAACAGCGAGAGCGCCATTTCAACCTGGTCTCCGACCTCCGCTATCAACTGCGTGGATTGATGGTGATTCGAGTCAATCACGTCACCCAAATGCGCAACAATCAAGCGGCGCTTTTTGGCTTTATGGTCAACGTAATTCCAGAAGTCAGTCCAACTTTCGTAAAGCCAGCGCTGCAACTTGTTAGCCTTGACTTCCTGCTCTTCGAGAGTATTGCGGTTGTGCAAGGTATAAGATAACGGAGATAACGCGGTGGTCGAGCCAATGTGTGTATCCCCGATAACGACTAAAACGCTCCCTTGTTTCGCCATTATGCAATCGCCCTGGTTACATCTGATGTGACATTCAAACGCCCTGATGTAAGCGTCTTGACCGCCGTTGCCGTGATGAGTTGCACATCGTACAAGTACGCGCCGATTTCCAGACTGTCCGTTGCGGTCTCGTCAAGCGTGATGGTGATGTCGCCTGTGGCTTCATCATCAATCACAATCTCGCCTGTTTCTGTTGTGGGTGCTGCTCTATTCAGGCGTAACAGCCCATCGCCCGTGCCGCTTGCGTTCTTGCGGATTCTGATAACCGCTTCATCGTCTGTGTTGGACGTGTTCCGTTTTACTGTGAAGTCAATGCTCACATAACCAGTCAATGCGCCTACGTCTGTCAGCGTTGCACTGAATGTGTCACCTCTCAGTAAGGTAATGTCCGTTCCTACCACGTTTGGTGTGTATGTGATTGCGCTTGCATCCATCAAGTCGGTTTTGGATTTGATAGCGGTAATCAGATTGCTCAGGGTTGTGCCCGTGTCCTCGATAATAAGAGCCGTTTCCGCTTTTACGGCAGGCAGGTCTGTGTCGTGGATATTGTCAATCACTGATTTGATTGCCGCCAGTTGTGCGTCAATGTCCGAGTCATCGGCAGGGTCGGCAGGCAGGTTATCTGTCTTAGCTTTGATTGCTGCAATGCCAGCGTTATCAGGCGCAGTGTAGTTCGCCGCCAGCAACGGAGCAGTTGGGATAGCTCCGATTGCTGCAGTGTATTCGCCAGCTTCGGCAGGTGAGGCAGGAATGAGGTCTGACTTGGCTTTGATACCGTCAATCAACGCGTCCAATGCCGCCAGTGTTTCGCCCGTCCACCCTGCACCCTTGATTGCGGTGAGTGTAGCTTCAAGAGCAAGCCCGTTCTGGATTTTCGTGACCGCATCGGCTTTCAAGCCCGCAGCGGTCAACCAGTCGGTTGGCATTGTTGGTAGGTTAGTAAGGTTTGTGACAGTCGCCACAGTTTGACCGCTTGCGACCACAACCCCATCCGTGCCAGTGTCGGCAAGAATAGCGTCCACATTCGTATCAACCGTATCCACTTTCGCTTCCACCCCTGCCACATCAGCGTTCAAGTTGGTAGTGATTTTCTCGCTGACATAACTTGCCAACTCTTTCACGTCACAGCCTGTGTCGGTGGTCTTGAACCAAGCCACGCAATCAAGCCCATCCGCGCCGGAATATTCGTAGGAGTACAAGCCAGGCATGTTCGTGCTGGCGGTGGTAGCTTGCGCGTCTGCCAATTTGGAGTCGTCTGCCATGTTGATGACCGTGCAAGTCGGAGCTGGGTCTTGCGCTGTTCCCACGCCAGCGTCAGTGTAATAAGCCTTGAATTTATAGATTGTCGTCATTAGCCCTCCGTCACGGTCGGTTGCCGTCCGTCAATATAATGCTTGATTGCCTTTGTTCTAAGCAGGTTGTTCGCCCCATCGTAGGTCTTGATGGTGATGACATTGACCTCGCCTGTGGGGTAGTAACTCCATGTAACCACGCGCTTATTGACCTGCAGGTTGGTTTCAGTATCGACTTCAATAGTTGTTTCACTCTCGACTTGACCATCCGCTCGGTAAGTTCTTGCAGGCTCGATGCTGATAACATCCATGTCCATAAGCCACAAAATCAACTGCTGCTTGGTCATGTTATTGGTCAGCCAAGTGGATAGGCGGTTAATAATCTGCGTTTTAGTTAAAGCGCGTAATTGTGCAAGAGTTACGTCTACGGGTATTATCATGATAGACCTCCGCGAACAAGATAGGTGCTAAATACTGATGCAGGAAGCGTTTGATTGGCAGGTATCCCAGAATCTTTGTTAATAATCATCCTGCGACCCGGCCCATTGACACTGTCAATTGTAGATGTCCAGAAGTGTACTCTGGTTGGAAATGCCGTACTGTCAAGCCGAGTGCCTCCGACCTCATGGACACACAAGGAAAACCCCTCAAACATATTTGGCACGCGCCAGTCGTTATAACCACTCACACTTGCCGCATTACAAGCAGCACACCATGCAAAAATGTCATATAACTGTCCCGTCCAGGGCATAGACCCGACACTGGTTGCCCCCATTTTGGCGCTCGGATACCTTAGCCAAGTCAGCCCCGTGTTGTTATCCAGCACGGTGTTGTTGCTGATTGCCTCACGCTTGTAAAGCGTGACCGCCCCTGCCGGAGTTTCATCGGTGAATGTCGCGCCGGAGCAGACAATCTCGCCTGCCACGTTGCCAGTCGTGACCGTGAACGGACCTGGATTAGCCGCGCTCGAAGTCAGTATCACGTCGTTGGTCTTGAATATCGCCAAGCCATTGCCGGAGTCAGTTATTTTCTTAGTCGTGTTGTTGAACGCTATCGCCCCTGCCCCACCTGCATAGTGCGCTAAGTCCACATTGGTCGTGCCTGACTGCGCTCCGGCAGTGTTGACCGTGTACGACTTCGCCACGCCGACCTCATAATAGCCGTCATCAAGCTCGGAGTCGTATTGCGTGGTCTGCCCTGTTTTGAGCAGCTTGCTCGTGTAGCCAGTCGTGCCAGCTGCCTTGCCTTGCGCCAGTGCGCTTAGTTGTCCTGTCATGCTTGCCTCCGATAACTAACTATTCGATACACCTTATTCTCGTATTTACTGAGATTAATCAACGTGCCCGTATCTGGGTCAACCGCCCACCAACCATCGGAGCGTTCACCGACAATCAAGACCCAATGCTGATTCATTGCGCCGCCCGGAACAAAGTCAACTTGCGCCCAGACAGGACGCTTGTCATCCAGAATCGGGTCGACGTACTGCTCCCAGCCAACGCCGCCTGAAATCCAGCGGTATTCGTGACGTTTGATGAAATTATTGGTGATTACGTCCGGGAACATCCAGTACATGAAATTCGGGCTTTGATACCCGCCCCGTGTAGAAGCGAGCCGGTTGTACTCTTTCGGGTCAATTTCGTAACCGAGATAAGTCAAGCCCGCAGCCGTGCAAGTCACCAAGCAACCTTCCGCCCCAAGCGTGATACCAGACGAACCCATCAGGTCGTTTGCCCAACGGGAATCCCTTTGCGAATAAAGCGGCACTGCCATCAACGAAGGCGGCTCTTGCGTGTCGAGCCGTTCCAGGAATCGGCTCATCATGTAGCCTTCCTTGATTTTGTACCAGTCCGGCAGCACCTCGTAAACGTCCACGACTTCGAGCGGTCTTTTCACGCCGCGTTTTGGCGATTGAACGGAAGGCTGCGCTCTCACGTTGACGTAGGGTGTCGCCCAACTGTAAACCCTCGCTTGAAACAGCGGTTCAGGTTCGGGTTCAGGTTCAGGCTCTTCATTGCCAACCCAAGCGTCAAACTGTTCCTGCGTTCCGTAGAAACGGTTGTGATCTAAATTGCCGCTGTAACCAGGAAGGCGCAAGGTCGAGCTGTATTGCCACAACCACCAACTATCCCAGCCAACCGGAAGTGGCGGTTCATCGTAACCATAAGCGGCGATCCACAGTTTGCGGTCTGTCAGGTATGCACCGCCCATGATTTCCTGCCACTTCCACTTGCCGGTATAGATGCCCGCGTCTTTCACATAATCGGCGTATTCCAGAACGTGACGGCGGTAAAGACGTGTCACATTGCGCGTGTCCTCAACGTCCATCCACCTGCCAAGTTTCAATTCTTTCCCAGCCGTGAACGTCTTGAAGTTATCCGCTTGCGCTTTGATATTCTGCGAGCCGATGATGTAATGGTATGCACCAACCGGCACGTCCCTTGCCACAAATTCAGCGTAATGCTGCTCAAAGTGAATGTCTTTGCCCGTGCCGTAAGCCGCTCTCAGAATGACTCCGCTCACGGCTTCAGCCAGAACATCATAGTTGATTTGTAAAGGCGTTTGCCAGAATGAGATGTCAATAATGGGTTTCATCATATTTCAAAAAACGTTGTTCTAACGGAGTCTTGTGTACCATATAGATATTCCTTTCACAAAAAGTACCCCCATATCTCAAGATAAATATCCATTGTGCCGCTCCCGCTTGCATTGATCTGATAGTAGATATCGCCGTTAGAATCGCAAGGCACAATGGCGTTGTGGTGCGTCCATGCGTCGTTTGCCAGACCGGCGCAATAAGTGTAGATTCCCTCATAATTGTTATCATTTGGTGACAGGATAAAATAACAGCCGGTTGTCGAACCTGCACTGCCTGAGTCTCTGAGGCTTACGCTTGCAAGCACCGCCTTCGCCCCAGCCGGAACGCTAAACACACTTGACAAATCAATCAGCGTCTTACTCGTTGTGCTGAATGCGTCACCATCCCAACTGGTCGAAGTCAGTGGAGTGGTAAGAAATACCGGTCTACCAAAGTCGGTAGAGTCAAGCCCGTCCAGCTTGTCAGAATCCGCAGCCTTTGCGCTAATCCCAAGATAATCCGCGTTATGGTCATGTGTGGTGAGCGAATATAGCGAACTATCTATCCGCTCCACCCGCTTCAACCGCTCCACTTCCTTACGCAACTTGCCGATCTCGTCAACCAGTCGTGCTTCGTTATTCAAGTTCACCTCGCAAACTTATGTCTATCGTTTCGCCGCCTTCCGCTGCGTAATTGATCGCCACGCTTGCCACATGGCAGTCAATCGCTGTGTTGAACGCTTCTACGCTTACCACATCGCCGAAGTCGTAATCTCTGCCGAATTGCATTCCAGGCGTGTCTAACAGCTTGCCAGTCATAACCACTTTCGGCTTGTTATCAGCCAGAACCGCGTAAGCGTCCGTATCAACCTGGTCGTTGGTGTCCTGATTTCTCGCATCGGCAAACATCTCTTTCCGGTTGTACGGATAGCCTTGCCCGATCCTTGCCGGATCTGAAACTTCCTTGATGTAGCGTTCCGCGCCTTCCCCCTTGCCTCCGCAGTAGATGTAATTGCGCTCTTCACCGTGATATGTGCCCAATTTTGGATCTTCGAGATTACCGTAGATTTCACCTACCAGCCTCACGTCACCGGAAGTCCGGCTGTGATTCGTGCCGCGCTGCCCGATGTAAGTGCGAAACTCGAATGTACCAACGCCTGTTCGTACCATATCGAACACGGTATAAGTGCCCTGTTCGGTTGCGCTTCCGGCAATATCCTTCACTGCCTCTAATACGTTCTGCCAGCCAACGCCCCGATATAACTCGACCGACTGGCTCACGTTAGGTTGCACGCTCACGCCCGGAATGATCCGCTCCGGTGAAGTGGAATGCGCGTCAATCAATTCGTTCCTGACAATCGCTTTCATAATGTTGTCGGCGTAACCTTCCAGCTCCGCCCTTGTACCGCCCGGGTCCGGTGGGTCTGCTACAATCCTTGTATCCAGCAGGAAGTTCAGATCCTTTGCGTACACGGCGACAAGATGCTGCCCGCCCTCGCTGTAAAACTCCCAGTCCTGAACGAAGTAAGCGGTTTCACCGAATAGCCTTGATACCCCGTGAGTTTCACGCCAGACTTCCAGGTATTGACCGACCTTGAAACTGTTCGTGTCGAATCCGTTCGACGGCAAAGTCATGACCAACGCCCCGATCTCGTTCTCGGTTCTCACAATCGAAAGCGAATTGAACGCCTGAAGCGTGCCAATCCTTACAAGGTCGGGTGAGTACCAATCAACCTGATAGCGCATTAGTACACCGCCCCGTCAAGGCTCCAATACTTCGGCTGCCATTGAACGTACACTTTCGTTTTGTCCACGTCATAGCCGGAAGGAATGAACACGCCGAGATAGTTGCCTCCCGGTCGGATAAACCAGTTGCCGATGTCACTCCCTGCGTTCAGATAGCGCCATACGCTCCCCCCGCTCCCCCCGCTCCCCCCGCTCCCCCTGCCAGACCAACTTGAAGTCATCTTCAAAGCGGTTGGGTCAAGGTAAAGCATCAACCGCTCCCCCGCAAGCAAAGTGAGCCCGTCGAAGGTTAACTTTTGCCCGGTGGAAAAGTTGGATATTGACTGAAGCACACCCGGCCCAATTACGGTGATCTCAGGATAAGTGTTAGCAGAGCCAGAACTTGACGCGGTTTCGTAAATGGTTTCGGCTGGCTGGATGGCGACAGCATCACCGTCTGCCGCCTTGAAAGCACCGCCTATGTAGAGCGATTTATCGGATGCTTTACAGACAGAATAGACAATGCCACTTCCCGGCAAGTCAATATCCAATGGCTGAAAAGCGCCACCTTTGCTTACCACAATCCGGTCTGTAAGAGTCAAGTTTCCGGCTTGCGTGAAACTACCTGCTAAATAAATATCACTGTTGGGGTCGCAATAGACCTTACGAACAATGCCGTTCACTCCGCCCGCCTGTAACGCGCCCCAGTTTGTTCCGCGCCAAGCCGCCACATAATCAGCGTTAGGGTCGCCGCCAGCGTTGGTAAATGCACCACCGATGACGATTGTGCCGCCCGGTGTGATGTCAATTGAGTAGACTACATTACTTAATTCAGTCGCACCATAATCCGTAAAAGATACGTATGCGCTTCCATCCCACATGCAGAAGTAATCACCGTTTGTACCGTCAGCATTGGTAAATGCTCCTCCAATTAACAATTTACCGCTTGGATTGAATTTTAATGCTCGTACTTCGTAATTTAATCCAGTCGCGAGTGGCAACCAAGCAGAACCATTCCAATATGCGATGTGCTTACAATCCGTGTCTCCACTTGCTTCTGTAAACCACCCACCAATGTAAATTATTCCATTTGGTGATATTCCTATCGCCATAACTTCCGCGTCAATTCCACTCCCAACCGCGCTCCAAGTATTAGTTGAAACAGTGTACTTTGCAAAGTAATCAGCGGCTGCAACTCCGCAAAAATTTGTAAAAACACCACCAACGTACAAATCGCCATTAGCGTCAAAAAGCATATTACTGACATATCCTATATCGGCTGTCCCTGCTTCAGGATTACCAACCGCTTCCCAAACCTGATTTGCCTTGCTCCACCGCGCAATTCCTTTCGTGTTAGCAACCGCTGAACCACCATTAGAAACGCCTGTGAACGCTCCGCAAATATAAATATCCCCATTCGGTGCTTCCTTGATATCGTTAATTAGTGCTCCCGTCACCCCTGCCAGCGGATTTACATATACGCCACCACCAGCGTACGTTACCCACGAGCCATTCGGGTCTCTTCGCACCATGTAATCTGCGACAAACTCAACCTTGTAATCCAGCGTTGTACCGTTCTTGAACGCGCCCTGCAGATGTCCGTCCAGCACGGTGAACGTGAGCACGTCCTCCTGATGGGTCGGGCTGTTAGGCGGGTCGGTGTGGCAGGTTTCCAGAACGCACACGATGTCAACCGGGTCGCTTGCCTCGTTCCCGTCCACGTCATAACCCTGATACCGGATCACCAGCGGTTGGTCGTAACTGGTGTAGTCTGGTCTGAGCAGGTTCAGCAGTGCCTTGCGCTTCTTTTGGATTTCATCGAGCGTGTCGCCGTAGTATTGCAGAGCCAGGCTAAATTGCCGTGACTGGCGAATGTGCTTTTGATACAACGCTCCGCCTGTGACAATCGGAGTTGTGACCTGCTCAATCGGACCCATGCCCAAGCCGAAAGCGCCCGCAATGTCAGCGTAAGTGGCAATGTCAACCAGCGCCCCACCGTGCCTTGTAAGCGGATTGCGCCATGATACCGAACTGGCGGACGCGCCACTGCCAGCCGCGCCTTCCCAGCCGTACTCCGGGTAGTCGTCAATATAACCCAGCCCGCGCTCGTAACCGTAAATCCAGGTGGTCGCCTTGACCGCCTGCTCAAACTGGAATCCGTCAACCCAGAACGGGTCGGTGCTTGCCACACTACTATCCCTGACCACATAGAGCCGGTAATCGGTCTTTGTTTCGGCTGCGGTATGCGTGACGCTTATTCTCTGCCAGTTTCCGGTTGCGGTGAAGGTGGTAGTCGCTTTCGCTGTTCCTGCTGAGTTAGCAATGTAAATGCGCATCGCCTGACCGTCCACGCCCTTCACGTCAACGCTGAACGCGTAAGCAAATCCGCTTATCACACTCACGGTCGAGTAAAACACGCCGCTTGCCATGCCAGTTTGTGGCGTGATTTTCAAACAGGATGATCCGCGCCGGGTGTAGGTGTCGTTCAACGCCATAGAGCCGTTGTAATTCGTATACCCGGTGGTGACAGCGTAAGGCTGCGGATTCGTGACGTAGTTTCTGCCCGCCTGCGGTTGCACAATGTAAAACTTGTATAAGTCAATTGCCATTAGAAATTGCCTCCGTAAGCCCGTAACAAGTCAAAAGTGGCTGCGACATCCTTACTCGGACTGCCTCCGCCTTGTACATTCAGGTTGTAGGTATTGCCGCCCTTTTGCGACCCAGTATTGTTCACGACCTGGCTCAACACGTTGGCAAGCCGCTCATAGTCGATTTCACTTCCGCCCGTTTTACCTTCCACCAGAGCGCGGGATAACGCCCGTTCTGCTTCCGCTCTGCTCAAAATGTAGCCGTCCTGAGAAGGGATAAACAACTCGCCTCGATAGCCGTACTCCTGCCAGGTGTAGGGATTACCGCCGTAAACGTTGCCGCCGACGGCGTTTCCTGAACCTGTGTCTGTATAGCCTTTCGGTATGTAAACGACATTCGCATACTTTGTAGGCGGCAGCCAGGCGTCGATCTCGCTGGTGTCAATAACTGCATTCACGATCATTTCTTTGATCGGCGCATCGTAATAATCCACTTCAACAGTGCCAAGTTGCGCCTCGACCAACATTTTCTTTGAGGTCGGCTGATAGGCTTCGACATCTTTTGTGATAGTGACTACGGGTTCGACCTTAAACGTGATATTGCCAGTTTTAGGATCAATCTTGTAACTATTAATCGTTTCGATTGCCTTGCCGTAAGCGTCCATCGCTGCTGCCGCGCCTTCTTCTGACACATTTCCCATCTGGATAGCCATATCAAAGTAAGCTGCCAGTTCTGCTTCCGTTACGCCACCTATCGCGATAGTTGCCTGGAACATGTCCAGCACGACCTGGTTTGCCATGTCAGCCATCGCCTGTTTCAACTCGTCAACTTTTGCTTTTGCCTCATCGTATTTTTCAGATCCGATCGGGTTGTTCGCCATGATTGTTTCTTGCTCAACGATATCTTCCAGCACTTTGTCGTACTGCTTTGCGTAGTTGATCATTCCTGAGAAGTTTTTCGTGAGGCTGGTGACGCTCGCAAGTTCTTCCTGGATTTTGGCTTGACGCTCCATTTCAGCTGTTAGTAAGGCGATTTCCTTAGCGCTCATGGCTTGTACTTCTGCAATACTTTCGAATGATGCGCCGGTGTCGTAGTTTGCATCCGCCCAATCGCTGGTTTTCGTTTTAGCAGAATCTATCTTTTCGCCAAGAATTTCAATTGCTGCAGCATTCTCAAGCAGAAACTGAGTGTCATTTGCACTTATCCCACCCATTCGATATTGACTGTAAGCGTCTTGAAGTTCTGCGCTAATTATTCCTAATTCCCGTGCTTGCTCCCAGATTTCGTTGAGGTCGTGTGCTTGTTTTTTCTCAGTAAACACAGCCGCCCAATAATCCGCCCACCAACTCGTAGCATCGGCAAGGTCGGATTTCACCGCGTCAAAGTAGTTCTTTTGTGCCGCGCTCAATTGTTCCCACTTGCCAGCGTTATCTACTGTCAAGCCGCCTGTGGATTGAAGCAGAGCAGCCGAACTTTCCAACACGCCGTTCAAAAGAGCCTGCGTTTTTTCGGCTTTTGATAATTCTTCAGATGTTTTACCTATTGAATCCGCATAAGCCTTGTAGCGAGCCTCTGCGTCAACCACGATGCCCAAATTATCAAGAATGAGAGGTGAAGCGCGCCCGATACCAGTCACAATGTCATTGAAGGCTTGCGTGGTAGACAGCCCCATTGCCCGACCGCGAATAGCAGCAACTTCCATTAATTGCGAGAGTTGCCCTGCGTCTGCGCTCACGCCTAACATCATCGCCCGTGAAGCCGCTTGCATCAAGTCAAAGTCGCTTACCATTCCCTGACTTGCGCCGCGCAAGGCTTCCATGATGGCATCCATATCAGCGCCCAACGAATCAGCAAGTGAGCCAGAAGCCTCTTCCATTCGCTGAAAAGCCGCGCCTTCCTGTGCTGCGTCCGATAGCAACTTAACGGCACCGGCAGCCGATCCAATTGCCGCAGCCGCGCTCAAGCCAACCTTCCATGCTGCCGATAAGCCAGCACCGACTGCTTTCAAGCCGCCTTCGGCATTCTTTCCAGCAGTACCAAGACCTTCAACGTCTTTCTTGACTTTGGAAAGGTCACCGCTTGCCTTATTCAGCGCACTGATTACGATTTTCAGATCAGCCATTGCTATCTCTCAATTCTTCCACCCACTCGATGATGTTCCATACCGCTTCATTCTCGCGTTTCCACTTTGCCGTTCCGCCCGGCTGGTTGCCCTGATTCTGCCAGACCTGATACGACCGGTAGACGTTCACGACTTTGCGCATTTTTGACAGCAAGCCAGCCGGTTGTTCCCATACGCCTCCGCTTATCGGAAGCGCCTGGTACTTCTCGCAGTCCAGCGCAAGCAGTAACAAGTCCGGCGGTGCCCCATCACCCAACGCATAATCGGCAGTCTCGATCAGGATAAAGGGTCAATCGACATTGCCTCCGCAAGCATCTCGTTGATGCAGTCGGAAAGCCAGCGTACCAAGCCGGGTTTCGAAGCGTTCACGTCCGCCTCCGTGAGAGCAGGCTCAACCAGTATCCCCAGTCGAGCCGATGCTCTCACGCTTTCCCCCCGCCACACAGAAAGCGGCTCGTTCTCTTTGCCCTTCATCTCACGCATGAAGTCTTCGAGTTCTTTTTGGTTTACATCTACCAGTTCACACTTGCCAAATTTCTTGTGCTCGAATTCCATAAAACTCCTATACCGTTGCCAGAGCAGAGGACGTACTGATCTTCAGCCAGTTGCTCATGGTCGGGTTGTATACGCCGTCAAATACCAAGTCCACGCTCAACACGCCATTACGGCTCTGGAACAGTTCGGGCGCTTGCATGGTATGTCCGGCAAACTGGATATTGACGATTCGTTCTGTTCCAGCCGTTCCGGTCTTGTACTCGATCTCGATCTGTTTTTCCAAGATTGTGTTGGATGCAGCCAGGATCGCGTTCACAAAATCATCGGTGGAAGTGTTGTATTCCAGTGATAAGCGCAATTGCCCAGTCCAAGCGTCATCGGAATAAGCAGTCGGCGTACATGAGCCTAAATAGGTTCGATATTCGCGGTTGGAATTGATACTCAACTCCCACGCAAACGCGCTCGAAGCCAACACCGAAGTTCCGGGATCTGCCGCGTCCCAAGCTGAAACAGCCACAGCCGACATACAGCCGGTCGGTCGCGTTTCAGTGTCCGAATCGGATAAGGATGCCAGTGTGCCAGCCCCAACCTTCCCGCCTATCAACGAACCGCCCACCTGGATACCGCTGTTGGTTGTGCCGCTCAATGTCAGGCTCGCTATTGAGGCGTCCTGCATCTGGTAGACAGCGCCCGATTGCCCGAATTGCAAGGTCGCAAAGTGTGGGGTAGGCTGTGCTGTGGTCGGCGCGGCATAATCACGCACATAAGGCGCAGCCGTGCCTGTGACAGACGCGTCCGTGCCAAACAGCATTTCCAGAAAATAGTTGATCTCTTCAAAGGTGGTGTCAGCACTTTCAAAGGTTGCGCTGGACGCGTAATGGTCAAGCGCTGTTTGATGGGTTACAAGCGTTCCCCGTAATTGGTCAAGCGCCCGTGTTTCAAGTTCCGGCTTCAAACTGAAACTGGAAACGCGAGACAGCTTCTTTGTCGCAGTCCCTTGAGCAGTGCCAAAGGCAGACTGCCAACCCAGTTGTAGTACATTTAATTTATCCAGCATTGTCTTTTACCTCTGCCTTTTTCTCTTCGATTTCAATTCCGTAAATCCCTGATTTCAGGATCATTCGTTGCTCTTTCTTCGGGATAGCCGCCCATTCTTCTTCGGTCAAATCCCTTGCGGGTAAGCCGATGAAATAACCGCCCCCGATGTACAATATTTTGCTCATATTGCCTCCGTGATCATCAACTGGCACCTCACAGCGGCGTAGTACCGCCCACTCCCCAGCGGATATTCAAATTCACCCGGTGTGACACTCCAGCCGTCCAGCACCATGTCAGTCGCCGGGCATTTGTAGCCTTTCATTGCCTCCGCATACTTGCCGCAATAATCAACCAGTTCTCCCGCAAACTCCCTCACGCCAACGCCCTGTTCGCTTGCCTGCCAGAACATCAGATCGTTCACCTGCCATTGCATCGTTGCGCTTGCGCCAATCCCCAGGAATTGCCCGTCCCTGCCTTCACCTGGCATGCCGCCTAACGGCAATAACAACCGGCAAGGCAAGTGCGCGGTGGTTAGCGATTCCGGCAAGGCTGTCAGGTTGTAGACCTTTGGCGTTTTTCCGCTGGTGGTCGTGACCGTCACTTTTGCCAGATTGTCATAAGCAGTCAATATGTTGCTCATATCCGCACCTGATAACGTTTCAGCAGGTTCTTTACATCCGCCGGTAATGCGCTTGGCATGATGGTCACGCCGTCACCAGTTACGAGCGGTCTGTCAACGTCCCCACTGTTATCCTTCTGCCGATACAAGAAACTCGTCAACCTGATACAGGCATGCACAATGTCATCGGGCGGTGTGGCAGAATAACCCCACGTTCCCGCAACCGTAATGACCGAATCCTCGTCATCGAATTTCCAGTCGTAGCCGGACTTCAATTTCACCTGCCATTTCGGTGTGGTGTTACGCGGTAACAGAACGTAGTTTGCGGATGCGATTTCGTCACCGTCCCCATTTGTGAGCTTCGTCACAGTCAGCAGATCGTACGAATCCAGGAGCAGTATCTTGCCTTTGATATTCTCTGCATCAAATGTGTAAGAGGCGGTTTTTGCGCTGAAATTTCGCCCCGTAGACGCGTCTATGATGCCGCTCGCACTGTCAAGTAACTGCATGAGCAGCACGTCATCCGTGTTGGTGTTAATGCCCATGTAGTCTTTCACTTGTATCAGTTCTGCGTAGCTCATTTCACGCTCTGCTTTTCAGCCATCTTGTTTTTGATAGCGTTGGAGGATTTTTTGGTCGGCCTGTTCGTGATCTTCACCGCCGGTGCTTCTTCCGGAAATGAGATAAGTTCCACAAACCCAGCCCGCAATAAGTCGTCCAGTTTCTCATCGGGTACTTTGGCAATCGTACCCGGCTTGTACGGCTGTTTGTAGTAGAACTGCTGTAATACTTTGACCTCTGCCATGTTTTCGTAACCTGCCAATCTCGGATAGATCGCCCTGCCGTCCGTGCCAATGTGCCCGCATTTCACATCGAACCGGCAGATCTGTTTCAATCCGTATTTTGCGGAATCGTAGGCAATCGCCCAGTCAGGCGGATAACTCTTTTCGGTTGCCCTGAAATTGAATAGTTCCAGCACCTTCCGCCTGAATAACGTGAAGCCCATCCCCAGCCCCGTCACGCGTGCCATGCCGTCTCTTTCTGCGGCTGCATAGCGCTTCGGAAGGTGGGTAAACGACCGGCTGAAACTTGGATTCTTTTCGATGTACAGGAACGCGTTTACACAATGCGCCCCGTGCCTGAGCATGTAAAGCCCGTACACAATCGGAGCGTCCACTTCAAGCAGTTTGACCAGCCCGTCTTTCGGAACAAGCATGTCATGCTCGAAGGTGACCAGCGCGTCATAACCTTCGTCCAGCACGCGCCGTTGAATTTGTTGGTATTGATGGAGCGTATTCTTATGTCGGCCTTCACGCCCATAAGGATTGTCCAACCCGATCACCCAGTCGGCTTTCCAGCCTTCCGGCACATCCAGGTCGTAGAAGGATTCCACTGATTCAGGGAACGCCTGAATAATCCCGCCTTCCTCGTAGGTTGGCATGAAGATCAACACTCTTTGCTCGCTCATATACGCTCCATCAATGAATCGTTAGTTGTTAGGCAGACGGATGAGTACCGTAGCCGATAGCCTCTGCGTTTAGCACGCCGTAGACCACATCGAACAGGTAAACCAGTTCAATTTGTCCGTAGCGGGCACGGGTGTAAGGATCGCGGATCAACTGCAGTCCGGCACCGTTGCGAACGCCCACCTGCGACCAGTCACCGAAGAACAGCGATTTCTTGCTTGCGCCGATAGTGTCAGCCTTATTGGTGAAGTACACCGGGAAACCGAGAATGCTCTCGCGATAGACACCAGCAGGTGTTTGTGAGTAAGTCAGCGCATCGCCTTTCAGCGCAATAAGTTTGGCGTAGGAAGGACCGCTCATGACCCAGGCAGCCGAACCGCCGTCAAGGTAGCTCACCATGTCGGACTGGAAGACCATATCTTCCATTTCACCCAATGCAACTGCTGTGGCAGAAGCAAAGGTCTTCAAAGGCGTACCGTTAGTTTCAACTTCGGTAATCAGCAGATCATTGTGGGTCTTTGCCATGCCGCGTCCAACCCAGTTTGCCAGGAAGGATTCAAGGCGGCTGTCTTCGTCACGAAGCAGTTCGTGCGAAATACGGATGATTTTCGCGTATTTCTTGAGGGTCATCTGCTTGCGCCCGGTTGCCGGAGCGTCATCATCGAATTCCTGTGTTTCAGTCGCAACCACGAATTCGCCGTCGCCTTCGTTATCGTAGGGCACGTTCACGGTTGTACCAACGCCCGGAATCTCGGTCACACCCAAGCGAGACCACAGAGCGCTTTCATCGCGCCGGGTGATCACGTTCTGATAGTGACCAGTTGGCACGAGATACTGTCCGTCTTCGGCAGTACCGATGTTCATGTCTGTGTCGTTGGATGCTTTCAGGCTCTTCATGACGCTGTTTTCCTGCCCGGTGCGGATGTAATTCATAAAGCCCTTCATCTCGTCTTTTTCACCAACACTGGAAACAACAGTAAATGAGCCTTTGGCTTCCCCACGCTCGCTTCTCAATTCGTCAACAATCGACTTGCGAACTTTATCCAGCTCGGCTTTCAAGTCAATTTTTTCTTCAACAGGCTGTTCCTGAACAACCTCTTTTTCCATGTCTTCCATTTTGATCTCCTCTTGATCTGGTAATAGTGTTTTGATTGTGATTGCTTCCGCTTCGTCCTCAACCGCATCCACCGTCTCTTCGACCTCCGGGATCGCCTCTGTAAAGACTTCTGCTTTCGCTTCGATAACGGCAAACTCATTCGCCGGTTTTCGCCATTCATTCGTGTCAAATAAAGCCAGTTCACCAACCGGCCACACGTCAATAATTCCACCCGCACTTTTTCTCACTAAATGAGATACCGCCCCACTTGACGCTTTCACGCCCTCCACGCCCGCTGCCAATAATCGCAATGCCAGTTCTTCTTCATCGTCCAAAGCCAGGTCGAACCAGTGACCGCGTGCGTCTTTGCCGGTGTAGGTCGCTTCACCAATAATCACAGGCGGGGTTTGCTTCTCTTGCGGGTCATCAGGTCCAAAGCCGTGATAGTAGGTCACAGGTCGTTTGTCGCCAATCTTCAGCACAATGTCGGTCTGCTCGGTGAAACATTCGCCGTCCATGTCGCGCCCTTTGATTGGACCCCCGTAAGGAACACCCAACACGCGCCAATCAATCAGGCTGTAATCCACATCTGCTTTCAAGCGTTTTGTTTCAACCGCGTCACGCTCGATGTTTTCATTGCTTGCGATTTTCAACGTCAATTTATCAGACACTTGCCACCTCTTTCTCTAATGCATCCCGAACCATGTATTCAACTCTCGGAGCGTAAACCGATGATGCCTGACTAACTGTCAGCCAACCGCTTGCCGCATGCTGGTAGGTCTGCTTTCCCTGCACATATGCCGCGACATAAGGCAGGTTATTGCCAATCACCGCTTCCCAGCCACCGCGCCGCATCTCAATCGTCCACTTCTTTCCCAAGTCACCCGTGCGCCTGTAAGGTACGCCGATATGCTTGCCAAAAAAGCCAGCCCGAGCACGCCTGCTCTTCTCACTGTTTCCGTAAAGTACGCGGTTAGGCACTGATTTCAGTTTCGGATACTCTTTCAGCTTACCCTGAACAAACCTTGCGCCTTCTTCGAGTGCTGCCTGAACCCGCGCCATCTTTTCAAGTCTCGTAAGCCCTGCAACTAATTTTTCGACACCTTCAATGCGGATGGATGCGCCAGCCATTAGACAGCCTCTTTCGGGTACTCGTAAGCAACCTGACACCTGCATCTCGGATGAGCTGGCGGATACATCCCGTCTGTTATCATTTGTTTGTGTCTCGGTCCACAAATAGGACAAACGCGCTCATCATTCATTGTGAGCCAGACCGGAACCATCCGACGCCCTGTGACATCTGCCAACCTGTCAACCGCCGCTTTTTCACCTTCAACCACAGAACGGGTCGTTTCTGTCACGGCTATCATCTCTGCCCTGACAGGAGAATAAAACCGCTCCAATCGTTGCGCTAAATCGTGAACCGTCCACTGCTCCTCAAAATAACGCGGGACTAACTCATTCACGCCCACATAAGTTTTGTCGAACATTTTCTGCAATGTCGGTACTAAACTGGTTCGCGCCCAATTCACCGCATCGGCATTGATCAAGTCCCAATCAATCGTGATCCCAACAAGCGGTAATTCCAGCGCACTCTGAACGAACGTGTCAACCAGAATCGGCTCGACCTGGTTCTGAATGCGTTTCCAGCCGTTCTGCCAGTAGGAACGCGGCACGTTATTCAAGTCCGGCGGGTCGCCTAAATAACCCATCAGCTTATCGAGTTCAGACTGAAATTCACGCGAGAGCACCCGCCCTAACTTGCGCTCGATCTCAAAGCGGTCAAGGCTCACGGGTACACGCTCCACTCGAAGACTCTCTTCACGTCTTCCACCGTTTTCACGTTTTCCAACGCCCCACTTATCGCTCCGTGCAAACTTGGCTCAAGGATCGTGCTTTCAAACTCCCGGATAGGTTTGCCTTCTTTGACGCGTTTCTCTGCCATTCGCTGCCACTTGCGGAGTTCTGCCACCTGCTCGTCTTCCGGCTGTGTTTCCGCTTCCTGCTCGCTGAATAAGGCTTCCTGCTCTTCGCTCAACACAAAACCAGCCAGGTCAAGCGCAAGGCGGGTCGGTAAGCCGGATGCTGTCAATTTGTTCAGTACATCGGCTCGCTCGTTCTCGTCTTCCTGGAAGATGTCAAGTTCGTTCAACTGGAATTCAAGTTTTATCTTGTCACGCGCAAATAACTGCTCGTTCAACGCGTCTTCGTAAAGCTGTAAACGCGGCTTGATCGTTTCTTCGTAGAAACTCAATCTGTCTTCCTGAGCGGTTGCGTAGTTTGCCGCTTCACTGTCAAGCATGGTCTGCTTGACGCCGAATGCCATTGCGATGTTCTTTTTGCTTATCTCGGATAAGTCGCTGAATGCCAGGTCTTTCAATAGCGGAGTGAGTGTGGTCGGCTGGATAGAACCCGCTCTCACGCCTAACACCCGGAACGCGTTGCGGATTGTGGTAGCAGAACGCCTGAACCAGTCCTGAATGCGCTCGATCTCGTTCCTGTCGTTCGTGTCAACACCTAACAGCGTGACCGGCATTGCCCCACCCTCAAAGTACACTTCCGGAAACTTGCTCAAAGCATAGAGCAACTTCGCGTCAATCGTGGAAGCCCTACCAGCACCCACACCCGGCAGAATGTCTTGAGTCGGGTCATATTCGGCAATGTAGAGCATTTCATACTTGCCAGCCCGTAGGTCGTTCGTCCATGTCGCCCCACTGCTGTTCTGCTTGAACACCAGCTCGCCGTTTTTCATGTATTGCACGTTCATGTCAAACGGATTGCGATACTGGATGTCTTTCCTGATCCCGCTCTTGTTCGCAATGATTTCGCCGTACGCTGCCCCTCGCAATAGCAAGCCAGCTTCCCACTGCCAAAGCAAACGTGACAGCGAAGTCGGGTACTGCCACTCGATCTCACTCTCGCCTTTCACCAGCCGGAATGGAACGGTCGATAACGCGTCACAGCGCAACTGGATGGCGCGGTACAGGATCGGCACACGCGAATACAACGCCGCAATAGAATCAGGCACGCCGTCACTTGTCAGGAGGTCTACCCAGCCAGGAATGTTTGTTATTGCCTTGTAAGTTTCTGCCATAGATACTCCTGTTAATCCATCCACAAAATAACGCCAGCGCTGTTCAATGAATCCCAGCCGATCGCTAAACTCATAACACAGTTGTGAACTACTATCCCATTCGCAACAAACGATCTGTCTTCTGCAACTTGCAGGTTATAAACATCGCCTTTATATGCAAAAGGCTTTACTTTCGCACTCGCGACATATTCAAAGTCACTTGTCATTCTTTGATGTGCTGTTTCCGATCTGTTTTCAGCAACCGTCACCCAATACTGAACTTTTGTTGGTACGCCGTATCTTGTACGGTCAACTTCCTGAATAGTCGCATATTTGCCTATTGACATTGCTATGTCCCGCATCTCAAGCGCAAGCGGCTTGCTAATTGAAGCCCCAATCTGCTTGCCTCTGATTTCGCAACCATCCGCTTCAATCCAACCTTCGTATACATCCGCCAGTAATTCGCCTAATTGCCACACCCACGAAGGCAGAACACGCTCCCTGTATTCGTTGTAGGTTTCTTTCATGATGTGGTAAATCAACTTACTGCTAAACGTCAGCTTTGCCCCACCCGGATTGTGTTTTAATAACTCGAATCTTGTAGCAATGTCAAGACTATTCAAATAACGGGTGTATCTTTCGATAGCATCGGTTTCATTCCGATTGAAAGCTAATTCCAACGCATACCCGCCGTGTTTTCTGCAATGTCCATCCGCTGCAAACCGGCCAAGAAGTGACGCGAATTCTTTATCAACCGTTATATTTTTCAGTTTGATGTTGCCAGCGTTCTTGCCGCTTTTGTAATAGCGATCACCGTTGATCTCAAACAATGATTGCGGTTGAATTGGCTCTTTTATCGATACCGTTCGATAAGTCTTCAGCCAATCGCCCGGTAACACCCAATCCCTGCGGATAAAGTCACCTGATTTATCGCCGACATAATCTCGCTTTGCAGCATAAACCGGGTGGTTATAACTAACATCAAGTGGCAGGTTACATTGCGGTTTGAACCGGTAGAAAAGACCGTCAAAAGGTTTCTTGACGCAAGCCTCAACCGGCTTGTAACCGCCAGTGTGCGTGAGAACCAGATCGCCCGGTCTCACGTCTTCAATACGTCTATAACCCGCAATTGTCTTTATAAGCGTGCCAGCTAAAAGACAGTCGTCGTGCATCCCTGAAGGCGCTGAATATGCAAACGTTCCGCTCGCATTCCGCTTGCCTTCAAAGCTCAATAATTCGCCAATCAATATCGGATAATCCGGAATGCTGATTTCGCTATTCTCGAAGCCAGCCTGCAATCCCTGAATAATTTTTTGTTTCGATGCGCTGGTCGTTGTGAACGGGATGATGTGCAGTCCACGCGCCCCCAAATGGTCAATGACCGGCTGTCCGATAGAGTTTGATTCGATAATCATCGAATGCAGATTCCAACGCTTGTATACGGCTGCAAGGCGATCTTCCAGAACCGGAAAGTCCACCCGGTTGAATCGGTCAATGTAGACTGCCTTTTTCGCAGCGTCATCCCAAACCGTGACGACCGTAAAGTCAACCGAAGCCGCCACGTCAACGCTTGCGCTGTATTGCTTGCCCTTCTCCGGCGCATCCAGCATTTCGCCAAATACCGCGTCCTGTACACGCCGGAAGATCAAGCCTTCCGCATCCACGAATTCGCCAAGCCATTCCTGACGATATGTCAATTCGTTGGCGTGTTCTTTTGCCCGTTGTGCCGCGTTCTGAATGCGCTTGTTTGGGTTTGCGCTTGAAGGTGCAGTCCATGACTTCTGATAAACGCCGTCACTGATACCGCGTTGATATTCCTGCCAAAACCAATTGCGCCCTCTCGGTGTGCTGATCAGAATTGCATCCCCGTCTAAATCTGCAAGCGTGGGTTGAATCGCATCCGTCCACGCTGTTTCAGAAATTCGTGCTGCTTCGTCCAGAATAACAAGGTCAAAACTTTCACCGCGTACGCTGTCTTCGTTATCGGCTGAATGAATGCCAAACACGCCCCCGCCGACAAACTCGATTGTGCGTTCTGCCTTGTTCACAGTCGCCAACTTTGCCTTGCGCAACGGCGCAACCACATTCTCCGCAAACCGCCAAAGCGCACGCCCATTCTTGTACGTTGGCACAATCCAGGCTACGCTCCCGCCGTTTGCAGCAGTCGCAAGTGAGATAGCACCGCCTAACACGGTCTTACCCCAGCGTCTCCCCATCGAAAGCACTTTCACTTTCGCTGGGTGCTGCGCTATTTCCCATTGATCCGGGCGCAAGGTTGGTAATTGCAGATCGATAATCTACTCCCGTAACTCCTATTGCATTGATACTTTCACCGTTAGTGGTCAAGTCTGTTTTCACTGTCGGCGGTCCAATGAGGTAATCAGCCAGGAATTTACGCGCTGAAGCATCGCCTTTTTTGGCTTGCCACACTGCCTTTTGAATAATCTCTATCCAGTCTCCACAAGATACAGCGGCAATAGTGACGTTCAGAAATTCCTGTTCACGCGCCTTTGGAGGTCTGCCATTCGGATTGGCATTGTTCCCCTTGATAAATCTGCCCTTTTCGTCTCGCTGTCTCATTTTGTCCGGTTATTTCGCCGTTTATCCGGCTTTCGCCTTCACTGTCACATCCAGCACAATCCCGTCAACCTTCGTTTGTGCCAGCATTGCCATAACGTCAATCGCTGTTTCAGGCAGGTCGAAGGTCACTCGGATAGTGTTATCGCTCGTAAGCGTCTTGACGTTGTTCACAATCGCTTCAAAGCGAATTACTGGCTCTTTCGCCACATTACTCCAATTCCCATCCACCTGCCCAGGTTGTGCGGCGCGATGAATTCCTGCCACTCGCCACAATCCCTTACCTCGCGCCACACTTGCGGTACGCCGTAGCCTTCAACGTTGTTATCCGAATACGCGATGTCGTGCATTGCCAGCAGTCCGCCCTCACGCAACATCGGCCAGTAGTTCTGCCAATCGGACATTGCCTCGTTGTATTTGTGACCGCCGTCAATGAAAACAAAGTCAAACGGAATATGTGCCCTAACCTGGTCGATTGTTGAAGTCGCCATACTGTCAGCGCGGATCTGAATAACCTTCGAGCCAGTCTGCCGCGCCCATTCGTCCCACAAGTTCAGGCGGTTGTATTCGACTTCCTTGTGCCGTGAATCAGGTGCACCCACGCCAATGTCAACCGACACGATCTCAACGCCCGGAACATTCTGCATCCAATACCACAGCGTTCCACCGTACAATGAGCCAATTTCCAAAATGCGCTTTGGCTTGAGATTCTTTACCAGTTCGAGCAGCCTGTAAAACTCGCTTTCGTCTTGATATACCGGAACGGGACAACCTTCAATTTCGTACACTATCGCCTCAATGCGTTGTAATAGGTCAACGGCTTGTGCAGAAACTCCCAGCGTGCCGGGTCTCTGTTGTAAACCGTCTCGATAAATATTCCATCGGCTTCGTAAATACCGAGTTCAAATCGCGTGTTGCCAATCACCTCACGCCTGATAGCAACCTGCCCCATATCAATCTTCTGCACCCGCATTCTCTCAGGACTTACCGGTCTGATCCCGTTTCCTAAATCCTGCTCAAATGCGACTGCCTCTTTTTTCACCTTTGCCAACTCCCGGAAGAAATCCAGGTGCATAACCGTGTCATCATCCAGGAAGTACACCCACCCGCTCTCGATAGCGTCAAGCGCACAATTGCGCTGGTAGTTGCCGACCTTCGACTTCTCGCATTCGCCAAAGTCGAACACAATCAGCCAGACCACATCGAACAACAACCTTCCCGGTCGAATGCTCTCTGCTAACCGCTGTAAGTTGTGCGGTCGTGAACAGGGCGTAATGATTGTCAGCCGTTCCTTTGCCAGATCACCCTCGTTTTCTGCAACAATCTCGCAAGCGTCCACAAACATTCTCTTCCGCCCACGTTGTTCACCGCCGCCTCACTACACGCGGTGCCCGCCTGCTCGGAGTGCGTGTCGGTCTGCGCCGTGTCGCTGTCACAGTCGGCGTTATGCGGTGACGAACCCGTAAGCCGGTAGAGGTCGTGGTCGTGCTGTGGGTCTTGCTCCCGATGTTCGTTTTCCCAGCCCGTCTGCGCGGTATTGAACCGCCCCGTCTTCCAATTCGTATCGGCATCAGCCCTCCTCATTCATCGCATCAAGCCGTGACAGCACCTCCGCAAGTTGCTTTTCCAACTCACGAATGCGCTTGTCTCTCGCTTTCACAGCGGTTGTCAATTTCTCGACCTGCAAGGTCAGTTCTGCATTCTCACGTTTCAGAGTTTCGATAGTGACCTCGCGATCGTCCAATTCAGAGTTCAGTTTGTCGACTTTCGCTTCAAGCACCGCAACCTTCGCGTCCTGCCGTGCTACAGCCTCGTTCAACGCCAATAACCGCGCCTCGTAAGCCTCGCCCAGCGACTTGATGCAGTCGGTCTGCACGCGCTTGCGGTTGGCTATAGCGTTCACAATCGCAACGCCTACCCCGCCGGTGATAACTGCAATGAGTAGCGCGCCCCAGTCCATTGCTTATCCGTTACCCTCGTCACCCACCGAGATGCCAAACACGCTCAAAGTCGGCGCGTCTGTCAGGTCGTGCAGCATATTCGCACCACCTCCGGCAACCACAGCGGTCAGAATCTGTCCAATCAACGCATTCGGAATGAATGGCGCGAACAGGTTCAAGCCAGTGAACCAGACGAACACGCCCGATAGGATCCAGGACGGGTACATCAGCCAGAACTTGTCAAGGTTGTATTTTTCAAATAAAGGAGTGATAAGCGCGGCTACCAAACGGTTAGCCAGCACCATCATTCCGATAACGATTCCTAAAAGTGTTACGTCAAATTCCATTCGTTAGCCTCCGTGCTTATGCCTATCTTGATATAAATGCGTTTCAGTCCTGCAACCGCGCAAGGCAAACTCACGCTTTGCGCGATAACCGCCGTTTCCATTTGATTCAATTTCGTCAAGATGAAAATGCTCGTGCCTTCTACACTCAAGTTCTTCTCGGTTGTAGTCGTTGACAATAAGCCTTAACCATTCCGGCCATTCACTCGGAATGTATCCGTAGATTTCACCGCATTCCGCACAAATTCTGCGTCTGTTACTTATTGGTTTTCCACACGGGCAGTATCTTGCCATAATTGTTCCTCTACTAAAGTAAGCGTCACAACTAACTGCTTTTATGCAAATTACCCAGTATTCTGCATATTTTGCTCTGACTAAATCCAAACATTTGTGCTATCTCTTCCTGCGTGTAACCGATCACCCAGAGATGCAGAACAGCCCGGTCGATGTGACCGAGCTGTTCGATAGCCTGTTGTATTTCGATTTTCTTGTCTACGTTCTCGTGCGCTATAAAGTCGCTCAAGTTCATTCAGCCTCCAATGGCAGTCTCAGTTGCATCTGCGCTTCTGCTATGCGCTTTTCCGCAATTGCAAAGTAGGTCGGGTCAATTTCAATGCCGATGAAGTTCCGCCCCGTCTGCACGCAAGCCACGCCGGTTGTGCCTGAACCCATGAAGGGGTCTAATACTGTTTGAACATCGTCCGGCAAGTAGTTTATGCAGAACGCCATAAGTTCAACGGGCTTTTGGGTCGGGTGCTGTTTCTGATAACTCTTTACATCATGCCGAAACATTTTTGCGGGCTTGTTTAGATTAGTCCATGCCTGCTCACACATTGAACTGGTAAAGTTATAAGGTTGGCATTTATCCCAAACCAAGAAACTTTTGGACGGTTCAAGCTCAAAGTAATTACCGCCCCAAATAACTTGATACTTTGAGATGCGCTTCAATTCGTGCAATACCTCACGGTCTATTGGCTTGCTGTCCCATTCCTGCTTTTCGAACTTCTGGCGAAATGGATTGCTCGCAATGCCAATCCCATACGGCGGGTCAGTAATCACCGCATCCACGCTCTTATCAGGCATGGAGCGCATAACTTCCAAACAGTCGCCTAAGTGCAATTCGACTTTCATTCTGCCTCCAACGCCTTACTGATCACTTCCACCGCCGTGCCGTCCTTGACCGCCTTGCCGTCAAACGATAGAACACGCCAACCCTGCAACACGGCTAAATTCGCCTTTTCGTAGTCACGCGCAATGCCCCGACCTGTAGAGTGAGCACCTTGCGTGTACGTTCCACCATTAACTTCGACCAACAATTTGTGCTCAAGCCAAGCGAAGTCGAACCGGAACTTGCGCCCCTTGATCGCCGGATACTCGCGAATCGGCTCTGGCAAGCCCAACGCCTTGATCTGCAATGCCAGTTCTGCTTCAAGCGCGGATTTGCTCACTCGACACCTGTTTCTGCAAGTTCGCCAAAATCACATTTTTTCGCCCATGACTTTAGCGCAACTCGTAATTGGTCAAGGTCACTGTTATTCGCTTCTCTTGGCAGGTAAAACTCAACCATAATCATCGGGACTTCATTGGTAGTTCCGCCCACATAAATTCCGCAAGCAGGTACGTATTTCTCGCCATATTTCAGTTGCTGTAATATTGTGAACCCTTTTGTTCCGCTCACTCCACCCTCCGCAAACTCGCAAGGCACGCCACAAGCCAGCCAAGCGCAATCAAAGCCACAAGCGGGCACACAACGTCAAGAAGGGTCATTCCTCACCCCCTGCAGCCCACCAGAAATACATTCCGATTAGCAGTATCACGAGCGACACGCCTAAGCCTGTAAGAAATCCCGCTATGAAAGTCATGACAGCAACTCCTTTGACCGAAAAGCGAGTCCGTTGAATAACGTAACCGTGACTGGGTTGGTGTTGTCAGTAAGCAAATCATTACCAACCCAAACAAGTTGTTGCACCAATGCCTCAAGTTCGGCAATGCGGGCGGTCAACTCATCCTCAATCGGACGAGTGTTCACCGTTCTGGCGTATGGGTCAGGCGGAACGGTTGCTCCGCACGTACCACAGCGGAAGTTCTTTGCTTCAAAGTCGAAAGCAAATTCGCCTTTGCAAAACGGGCAGGGTTTCAACATCTCACTCATTCCTCACACACCTTCCCGTACACAATAGGCGGTTCCGGAAGCGGCATCCAGTGGGTGACCCACAAATCAGATGAGAAGGGAGTAGACCAAAGTGATGTCTCTGGGTTATAAAATGCCGACACCACATCTTGCGTGCTTTTACTAATGTCAATTGTCAAGACAGACTCCCAATCATCCGGCATTCGTTCGCTCACAGGAACCCAGCGTTGCTTTTCCTCAAGCTTGGCAATGCGCTTACGAAGTGCGACATCAATTGGAGTGGCAACATCAATTGGAGTGGCAACATCGTTACATTCAGAGTCAGGTACATAGCCATCGTCTGGCGTCAATATGATTATCCAGTCGTGTATCAGCTGGCGAAATTCATCGTTGTCTTTTTCCAGCTCGGCAATGCGGGTGGTTGCATCACGCAGTTCCTTCCTCAATCCTGCAATAGTTAAATCGGTGTCTATGTTTAGTGCTTTCTCAAGCTCGGCAATGCGCTGTCGCAACTTGAAGCCCTCTTCATACAGAGAATCTATGTGAAGGTTTTTATCAATCAAAATATTTTTTGCCTCACGCTGCTGGTCTTCCAGAATTTCTATCACCGCCTCCAGCTTGGCAATGCGGGCGGTTAGTACCTTGCGTTCTCCGTAGAAACGCCTTCGTGCTTGGTCATAGCCTTGTTCCCAGTCTGACTTTTCACTCATCTTATCCTCCTAAAACGGCACGTCAAGATCAACCGGCGCGTCATCGCTCTTGCCACTCAAAAAGCGCACATTCTCAGCCGTCACATCGTAACTCGCGCCCCACGTTCCATCCTTTTTCTGGTAGACTTCCGGACCCGGCTTGAGCCTGCCCTCCACCAGCACCTTGCTCCCTTTGTGCAAGTACTGGCTGCACGACTCCGCCTGCTTGCCCCACACGTTCACACGGAACCAGGTGGTCTCGTCTTTATCTCCAAACTTGCGCGATGTGGCTACCGAGAACGCCGTGACTGGCTCACCTGCGGGCGTGTAACGCATTTCTGGTTCTCTGCCTAAATTGCCGATAATGATCAGTTTTGAATACATTTTCTACTCCCTTTGAATTGTCTGTTTTTGTTTACCATGTCTTTCGAGTTGTCCGCAGGCGTTCCAATAAATAAGTGATCGGGGTTTACACATTTTGGATTGTCACACTTGTGACAAACATAATATCCGTCAGGAATCTCTCCACGAAAAAGCATCCAAGCGACTCTGTTTGCGCGAACAATTTTCATTTTGTTGTCTGTTACGCTCCTGAATGAAAACTCTCCATATCCATCATTACAAGTTGAACGAATCCAATCCCAACAACCTGTAACCGGATTGACTCGGTATGATTTTTCAAATCGCGATATGTTACTTGAATATTTTCTAACTTTTGGAATGTACGAATTTCTTTTCTCACTGTTATCGCACTCTTTACAAACATAAGCCCTCCCTTCCCTATTTTTATTACGACTATGAACCGAAAACTCGTCTACTGATTTATCCGCTTTGCAATGACTACACATTAAATGACTTGTCATTTTTGCTCCTGTGTTTCTGATTGTTTTGATTGATAATCTTTGCACCCTGCACCGCTAAACCATGCTATCGGCGCGTGCCTTTGCTGACAATAAAATATCTCTTTTTTCTGCTCTGATCCTCGCGGTACTGTGAACGAGGTTTGAAAATACTTGCAATTCACGCATATGTGGTCATTCACGCCGTCACCTGCTGTCTGTAATACTTGATAAATTTGTCGGCATTGGTCGAAACCTGCTTGCCGTCTTTATAAGGCTCGTAGCCTTTGATTCCTGAATAGATCGTGTCAATGTCAGCCTGGCTGAATTCGTCCGAGTCGGTGTAACCCTTCGCATACGCCAGCCACCACGCACGCTCATCGTACCTGTCAGCACCAGCCCAACGAGCCGTAAGTGAATTGCGCTGGATTATGTCGATCAACTCAACCGGCTTTGGCAGGAATTGTGAACCGCGTGTCAATGCAATAGTCGCCGCCTCTGCCAGCACCATTCTCGGATTGTGGCCGAGCACCTGGTGGTAAGCGCGTGCCCTTTCCACGTCTACCTGCTGTCCGTAAGCAGACGATAGGCGTTTCATAACGAGCGTTGTTTCCGCAAGTGTGCTCATTTGTCCTCCGCAAATATAGGCGCACCAGCCAGAATCTCGTCCAGTCCGGCGCTAAGTTGTTTCGTAGGCTTGTAACCGTTGTTGCGCTTTTCAATATCGCCAAGCGTCCACTTCAATGCAGATGCCATCGTGGTAACTGTGTAGCGCTTTGCTCGCATACCTTCAAGCGCCTTGCGGTAATCGGCGGTCGTGCCTCCAGCCTTGATGATTTCCTGAATAGCGTCAACTTCTTCCGGCGTGAATTGCGGATCATTGCCGGTTATGTCGTTATAGACATTCCCAAATTGAACAATTTCGTTGGGGGGTAAGGGGGGTAGAGTAGTATCTTTTAGATTAGATATAGAGACATAGTTATATTGCTTGGTTTTTGCTTGAGCAGGTGCTTGAGCAGGTGCTTGAGCAGGTGCTGTATCATCTGCTTCAGCACGTGCTTGAGCACTTGCTTGTCCGCCTTTCTTACCGGCATATGTTTTTTTGCTTCGTAGTTCTTCAATCTCTTGTTTGCTTTTGTTGTAGTCCAGATAGTCGTGGATCATATAACCGCCAGGAACGCGATCCCACAATCCCGCTCTGACTAATGATTCAACCGCTTTTTTGGGGCTTCTCAGAAAAGCATTGAAAGCAACCGTCTCAATGTCAGTATCAGAAATGAAGCCGTCTGTTAGGTACTCATTACAAAAACCGTTTCCGGCAATATAAAGGAATGCCGCGTCTTTACCAGCTGCCCTGACTTTTGGATTAGTCCAGAAACTGTAATCAGTGTTTGTGTATGCCATCAGAACAATCCCAGTTGCGGCACTTGATTATCCAGCTCCAATCGAGCCGGTAACTGTGCCTGTTCGATTACCTTTCGGCGCGCTCTCAACTCATTCTCACGGCTCAACAATTCATTCGCCACGTGCCAGCGTTCCTCTTCCGTTTCGATGATCCAGCGTCCGGCTTTGCCAGCGTGAGCACCTATCGGCCACTTGTAATCCTTGACCAGCACCTCCAGAATGTCACGTACCTGTCGTTCACCTAACCCGCACCGCGCCACAAGTGATTCCAATCTCACGGCGTTTTCTTCGCCAACGTGCTCGCTCATACAAGCGGCAACCAGCCTGATGTCGG
>JAEAMF010000692.1_pt1 | contig 35299 bp, 38 predicted proteins | sample 8958721 | NCBI WGS metagenome assembly JAEAMF01 (sample SAMN16933255, study PRJNA681124) | bioreactor sludge metagenome | isolation source: anaerobic bioreactor treating anionic surfactant - SDBS | place: India: Bengaluru | collected 2019-02-28 | reverse complement strand
TGCTCCTTTACGGAGCGGGAACCCCCCGAACGGAAGCATCTTAGTAGGGGGAGGAAAAGAAACCAACACGGGATTCCCTTAGTAGCAGCGAGCGAAATGGGAACAGTCCAAACCGAATCCCGCAGGGAAACTTGTGGGAGATGTAGGGTTAAGGGCCTTGCTTCCTCTTCGCTGGCGAAGTTGAAATGGCCTGAAAAGGCCTGCCATAGAGGGTGATAGCCCCGTAAACGCATACCAGAAAGAGTAGGGCGAGAGTCCCAGACTACCACACCGTGGCTTCGGTGTGGAAAGTTGGAAGTCACCAACTTCCAAGACTAAATATACCTCAAGACCGATAGCGCACTAGTACGGTGACGGAAAACTGAAAAGTACCCCGGAATGGGGGTGAAAAGTGCCTGAAACCAGACAGTTATAGACGTGCGAGGCCCAAAAGAAACGAAGCTTTCTGAAGGAAACTGTAGTGATGCAGCTGTACGAAGAGAGTGGATCAGGGTCTCGCGCTCCGTCTAGAAACACGGGCCGGGGAGTTTATAGCCACGGCAAGCCTAAAAGTGTCAAACTTGTAAGCAGAGGGAAACCAACACGCACGCAACTCCGCAAGGAGCCAGGTGCAGGGTCTGAAAGGGCCCGAAATCATAGCGATACATACTAGAAACCAGACGATCTAGCCCTGGGCAGGGCGAAGCTAGGCGAAAGCCTAGTGGAGGCTCGAAAGGGTTCTGACGTGCAATTCGTTCCCCAGACCTGGGGCTAGGGGCTAAAGACCAATCTAGTCTGGTGATAGCTAGTTCCTTCCGAAGTGGGCCTGAGCCCAGTCCTGAGCGAGGCGGCTAGTGGGGTAGAGCACTGATTGGAAAACAAGGATCCGAAAGGGTCCACTTTCCTTTCAAACTACGAATCCACTCGCACCGTAGACCTCGGGAAGCGGGTTAGTGGGGGTAAGCTCCACGACCGAGAGGGGGACAACCCAGACTGAGGTTAAGGTCCCCAAGTGCTGGCTAAATGTCAAACCAAAGGGCGTCGTCAGCCTCAGACAGCGGGGAGGTAGGCTTAGAAGCAGCCATCCTTCAAAGATAGCGTAACAGCTCACCCGCCGAGGCTGACGGCCCCGAAAATTGACGGGGCTAAGCCAGCCACTGATACCTCAGAACGCAGCTTATGCTGCGCTGGTAGGAAGGCGTCCTGATTGGACAGAAGCTGGGCTGTGAGGTCCAGTGGACCGATTAGGATTGCGAATCCCGGTGGTAGTAACAGCAAAGAGAAGTGAGAATCTTCTCCGCCGAAGGGGCCAGGGTTCCCCGGCAACGATCGTCAGCCGGGGGTAAGTCGATCCTAAGGCATAACTTAACCGATTATGCCGAAAAAGGGAATCCGGCTAAAATTCCGGAACCATACAGGTACGCGCGGCAACGCAAGCTTAGTGTTGACGTTTCGGGGTATGCTGAGCAAGGTCTTCGCCTTGTTTAACCGTATAAATCTGGGGAGTGTCGTAATGACGAGAACTAGACGAAATCAGGAATAGCCACCCGTTTTAGGGAGGTTCAGCAGATCTCTGGAGCCACTGAAAAACACACTGAGAAGGATCCTGTATGATCGTACCTAGAACCGACACAGGTGTCCCTAGGCGAGAAACCTAAGGCGTGTCGGGTATACACTAATGCGAGGGAACTCGGCAAATTAGCCCCGTACCTTTGGTATAAGGGGTGCCTGTTCTTTTAGTCTTGTACTAGGAGAGCAGGTCGCAGTGACAAAGGGGTCTCGACTGTTTAATAAAAACACAGGAAGCCGCAAGAGCGAAAGCTTGTGAACGGCTTCTGAATCCTGGCCAGTACAGGTACCTGAAACCTGGGTCCAACTGGGCTAAGGGCCTGCAAACGCCGGGAGTAACTCTGACTCTCTCAAGGTAGCCAAATGCCTTGTCGGGTAAGTTCCGACGTGCATGAATGGATCAACGAGGGCCCCACTGTCCCCGCGTAGTACCCGGTGAAACCACATAACGTGGACGAACAGTCCACGATCTCCCAGCGGGAAAAGAAGTCCCTGTGGAGTTTTACTGCAGCCTGCCGCTGGAATACGGTTGTGGATGCAGAGCGTAGTCGGGAGCCGTCGATCTGGGGTTCTCCGGGACCTCGGGGAGGCAACAATGGAACACCGACTTTCTGCAACCGTGTTTCTCACCGGCTCCTTGCGAGCTGGAACAACGGTAGGTGGGCAGTTCGGCTGGGGCGGCACGCCCTTGAAAAGATATCAAGGGCGCCCTAAGGTTGGCTCAGGAGGGACAGAAACCCTCCGTAGAGTGCAAGGGCAAAAGCCAGCCTGACTGAATCCCAAACAGTAAGGGATGCAGAGGAGAAATCCGGGCTTAGCGATCATCCATGTTCTCCCTTGGTGGGAGCTGGATGTGTCAGAAAAATTACCCTAGGGATAACAGGCTCGTCGCGGGCGAGAGTCCCCATCGACCCCGCGGCTTGGTACCTCGATGTCGGCTCTTCCTATCCTGGCCCTGCATAAGGGGCCAAGGGTGAGGCTGCTCGCCTATTAAAAGGGAACGTGAGCTGGGTTTAGACCGTCGTGAGACAGGTCGGACTTTATCTGCTGGGAGTGTTGGCTGCTTGAGGGGAAAGGGTCCCTAGTACGAGAGGAACGGGACGCTGTGGCCTCTAGTTAACCGGTTGTCTGATAAGGCAGTCGCCGGGCAGCCACGCCGTTGTGGATAAGAGCTGAAAGCATCTAAGCTCGAAGCCTCTCCCGAAAAGAGGCAGCCATTCCAGTTTACCGGGACGAAGGTTCCCATAAAAGATGGGTTTGATGGAGCTGGGGTGTAAGCTAGAAGACTTCGGTCGACTGGCTCAGCCTGCGGCCACCAATCGCCTGAGATGTCGAGTCAATGTAGTGTCTGAGCGATATTTGGTTTGAAACGCATTACTTTGATGTTGTGTAGTAGGATGGTATGTTTGGTCTATGCATGGTTAACATGTTTGTTTTGATTTTTTGTTTAGTTTTGTTTGTTTCTCGTGTTCTTCTTGTTTGATTTTTTTGTTCTGTCTCTTTGTGGACGTACACAGCATTATCATTGGATTGGTCAATAATGTAGTAACAGGTAAAGAGGGGTTGAACGGCTCCAAAAACTTCCATCCTAGAGTGCCATAGTATTGCATTTTCTTTTTCTCCTTGAAAGGAGTCATCAGCCCCTCCATACCTGCCCTCGAGCTTTTAGCGAAGTTTGTTATAGTAAAAACATCCTTCTCATGAGCAAAACCTCAAAAAGAATAACAAGCCTTTTAGGTTTAGGTATTGACAGACTACCGAGGACGTATCGTACATGCTGGGTGGTTTGTTCGGGGTAGCCTCAAAAGGCAGCTGTATTAAAGACTTGTTCTTTGGAACCGACTACAATACTCACTTGGGAACTGAAGTCGGTGGATTAGCAGTACTTGACGGTGAAATAGAAACCGTTTCCCATGACATAAGCAATAGCCAGTTCAAGTCACTCTTCGGCAAATACTATGATAAACTAAACGGCGAATTAGGCATAGGCGTAATTAGCGATACAAGAGAAGAACAACCACTCAAGTTTGAGGCAAAAATTGGCACATTTGCTCTGTGTACTGTTGGGTTGATAAAAAATTCTCAGCAATTATTTTCTGACCTGAAAGAAAAGGGTGCAACATTTAAAAACTCCAAGCAGGAAAACGGCGCGAACTTACCTAACCAAACAGAATTAGTCGGTGAGCTCATCTGTAAAGGTGAAAGCATTGTAGATGGTATACAGAAGATGTATGCGACTATTGAAGGGACAATTTCGCTACTTTTGCTCTCCGAACGGGATCGTGCCATCTATGCAGCAGGCGATAAATTCCCTCTTGTAGCAGGCTCTAAAGATCAAAGTTGGGCTGTTGCTTCCGAAACAACCGCTTTTCCAAACTTGGGATTCCATGTAGACAAGTTTCTTGACTACCGAGAAATTATTGCTTTTGGGCAAAACGGTTTAGTTACTAGAGTACAAACAACTAGTAAAAAGAAATACTGTCCTTTCCTTCACATTTACTCTGGTTTTCCCGCCTCTGATTTTTATGGTATAAATTCGGAGATTGTTCGTGAACGTTGCGGCGGTTTTTTGGCTGAAAATGACGATGTAAAAGCTGACTTGGTTCTAGGAATTGCTGATTCTGGACTTCCTCATTGTGTTGGGTACGTTAAAAGAAAGATAGAGTTGACTAAAGAAAGTATTACAAAGGCTCTTTCTGAATCAACTGCTGGAAAGATCACTCCAGCTGAATGTGAAAAAAGAGTAAACGATTCATTGGCGCTATTGGCTCCTCTTCGTCGTCCGTTGATAAAATATACTCCGGGTTGGGGTCGAAGCTATATTCCTCCTGTTCAAGAGAAACGTGAACTTGTTGCTCAATACAAGCAGGTTCCGAATCCACAAATTATCCGAGGTAAAAGCATAATTCTGGTTGACGATTCTATTAGGCGAGGTACTCAGCTTAGAAATCTGTTAAGTGAGAAAATTGCGCCTTTTGAACCAAAAGAGATCCATGGACGAATAGCCTCTCCGCCTCAGTTTTATCCGTGCATTTATGACTTAGCAACTAAGCCTTGTGATCTCGCAACCTTCCAAAGAGCAAGTGAATCAGGGCCTGAGGCTAATGTAGTTGCTCCTCCAGGGAGCGATGATTTTGAAGCTATGGTTGAGCGTATAAGGAAACGTATAGGTTTCTCTACACTACGTTTCCTCACAATTGAAGAGATGGTTAAGGCAGTAATCGAGGCACCGAACAATAAATATCTTAAAAAAGAAGACCTGTGCCTCTATTGCTGGACAGGTTGCTTCTAACTTCTCTTTTGCTTTTCCTATTTTGTAAATAAACAAGCCATTACAATCAAAAGTGGTCCTTTTTTTATTTGTTGGGTTAAAATATGTTTAAATTTCCTCTTAGCAGATTACAATTGGTTTTCTAATTATGAGGAAGCCCCGTTCGAACGGTGATTTGACTCTAATACCCTATGTCGGGAAGTCAATTGCATCTGACTTTGAAAAAATCGGAATTTCAAAGATCTCCGATTTAAGGGGTAAAAACCCTGAGGATTTATACTATAATATATGTGCTATTCAAGGGTATCAGGTTGATCGTTGTGTTCTGTATGTCTGTAGATCTGCAGTTTACTATGCAGAAAATGAGAATCCAGATCCTGAAAAAGTTAAATGGTGGAATTGGACAGACAAAAAAATCAAAAAGTAACTCGTTAAATTAGCTTACTGATTCTTGCGTAACATAGCGCATAATACCGCAATAATCATAAAGGTTAAACCTGCAATCATGAAGATCCAGCCTTCGATTGTGGCAGGTGCAATGTAACCTGTAGCTGCGTTGGCTTTTGGTATGTAGAATTGGGGAAACAGCATATAGGGCAGAACTAATAGACAAAAAGCGATTATACCTGTAACAAGTGCAACTATGCCCAAGGTTTGACGTGAAGGTTTCAATATAGACAACTCGAATAAGATCCTGTTTTTTTGCCTAAAAAACTGTTTCGTTAAAGCTGTTATTAGATTTTTTCGCCGTTGGCAGTTTTCTTGTCAATTGAAGTTATTCTTACAGTGACGCGTTCTCCTGGCTTAGCTTTTGGCACAACTATGGTGTAGCCACGAATCTCCGATATTCCATCCCCACTTGGGGACTTGCCGATGATGTTCACTTCTAATTCGTCTCCCACTTCGACTGGTGAAGGTGAGGGAGTTTTTTTGACTTTATATTTTCCGCCGCGGACACGTCTATGAACCATGAGTTGTACCTCTATTTAGATGTCTTAACCTCGATTTTTTCTCAGCATGGATACAAATAAACTTCACTAGAAATGCTTCTTCCATTAATAGTTATCAATTTTTTATTTAAAATTGTTGTAGTCTTGTCACTACAGCAAATTCTAATATATTCAATTTTCGAATACAACTAAGTCAAGGGCTCGATTTGCTAAAGTTAATTATCTATTGCCCGATTTGCGACAAAATATTCAAAAATCCTGACGAAATGAGAGTACACCGGATATATTCCCATAAAGGCATCTATCAACCAAGTTACAGTAACAGCAAAGTTTTGTTCCTTGCCCAATGGCAATAGTTCTAGCTGGCAAACCCGCCCTCCTGATTGTGAGGAAGTTAAAAAATATGGGTAGTCAAAGGAGCAAATGCCCAAAGTGCGGTGGAAAAGAACTGATGTTCGATAAGGCAAAGGGAGAACTTGTTTGCGTAAAGGATGGAACAATTGTGCAAGACCGCCTTTTTGAGGGCTCTTCATAGGTTAGAACAGCCTCAGTAAGATTGTCTCCCTTATATTTTGAAATCAAAATGCGTTGTTACCTAGTTGAGGCGAAAATTGCGTATAGCAAAAGCTGTATTTTTATGTGCGAAGTAGGAACTTGCTGTCGGCATCAGGTGTGAACTGCTGTTTCTGTTCGAGTTACGGCTGAGATTTTGGTTATAGCTTCACGGATTCGCCTGAGATCTTCAATGTCATTTGCTTCGGCGTACAATATTACGTCGTAGGATCCCATGACAGAATGTACGATTTTTACGCCTGCGATTTTTTGTGCCTCTTGAACAGTGAGAAAAGCTTGCCCTTTCTTAGTTCTGATAAGCATATAGAAAGGAACAACCATTGGGTTTCTCCTCAGATAAACTAGGAATTTACCGAAATGTAAAGTTTGCTATTTGCCTTTTTTTCTTAACCCCTTGACGGAAACAAAGACTGCGCCTGCAATTAGAATGCTTATTCCTAATGCATAAATTCCAATTGAATTTAGGTCGATGGATGGTGAATCGTTTTGAGGTTTTGGAGTGGTTAGTTGCCATGCGGATTCGTTTCCAGCTGGACTTTGAGACGGTATTGTTTGTGTATAAGGAATTAACTCTTTGTCGTTCCAATACTTAATGTTGGCATAACCTATTGATTCAATATTTTGGTTTGCTCTTGGGTAAATAATGTCTAGTTTGGGTCCAATTTTCTGTAAAAGCGAAGCGACGGTCATTCTAATGCATGTGGTAAAGTTCTCTGACCCTTCAGCTTCGTTATAATCTGGGTACCATAAACCCCAGATTGTATCATCTGGACTGCGGAATCCTTCGCCGTAGTCTTCTGGAAGAACATAGACTGTTCGTTCACTAATCGGGATCCCGGTTCTTGGGTTTTTTTGTGTGTATTGCCAAAATTGTTTCATGGCGTCAAAGTGGTCTTGTTGCAAAACGTTTTCAGTCCAGTTTTTGTTGCTGTCAAATATTATGATGTATTTTGCGCCGTTTTCGTAGGCTGATATCATGTCTGTGTAGAGTTCAGGACCTGGTTCCATGTAGGGGGGTTGTTGATAGGCCCAAGTAATCATTATTCCCCAGTCTTTATTCATAGCAGTAGCTGCTCCTCTTACAAGTGCAGCGTTCAGCTGACGGCTATAATCTTCCCAACCGCTATTCCAGCCGTACTCTGCGAAGACAGTGTCGTAGCCTGCTAGATAATCAAACCAGTATAGGCCGTAGTCTGAAGTAAACAATTTCAGTTCTGTTTGGTTACCAATATGTTGATTGATTGAGAATGGTGAACTTCGTAACCACCAATTTATGTTGGTCACGTATCTATTCGCTGCATCGCTGAAGTTCTTAGCATAATAGAAGGCAGGGTAGTTTGCTTGATCTAGCTGTTTTCCTCCGGGTTCATCATAGTAGTAGATTCCCAAGAATTTGTCGCCGAAATTAGTTATTGCTCTGTTGAACCATTCTATGGATGGAAAACGTGGATCGTCAGAGTAGACTATGAAACTCAAATGCTTATCATAAACATACTGACTTATGAAATCTAACCTAGTTTCGTTATAGATTGGGTGATTACTGTCGTCACGAATGACTGGTCCAAAGCATCCTATTATGAATAAATTAGTGTAAGAACTCACTTCGTCGATTATTCTTATGGTTTCATCTAGGCTTTCAAATCCAACATCAACCCCAAAGTATAAACTTAAATCCTCATCGGCTTGAGCGATAGTTGAAGGTATCAAATTTATCGCGGGTGTCGACGTTAATATAAGAATTAAAAGAATTGTCAGTTGCTTTAATTTCATTAAGATAAACTGACCTCTATGTTGACTAATAAGACTTTTCAAAAACCATGGTTATTTGCTGAAAAGATTGTATCGCCCAAGGTTAGGCATTCAAGTAATGGTGGGCTGGGATTCACTCTTCTTTTTATTGGTTTTCGTCTGAATTCTTGATTCTCTAAAGATGTTGTTGCCGTGTTTGGACATGTCTTAGGATAAGATATTCAAGAATACTTTTTATCTGGGCAAATGGTACTTTGTCCTTCTATAGTTCCTAATAGGTAACGAGACGATTAACTGTGAGCCGCAGATGTGACGTATTAGTAATAGGTGCGGGCGTAATAGGTTGCGCCATCGCAAGAGAACTAGCAAAATATAAAATCGAAACAGTGCTTTTGGATAAAGAAACCGACGTCGGTTCTGGAGTTAGCAAAGGCAACAGCGGGGTCCTTCATACAGGTCTTTATTATCCGAAGGGAAGCTTGAAGGCTAAACTTTGTGTTGAAGGGCGCCTAATGTTTCCAGAGTTGTGCAAGCAGCTTGAGGTGCCCTACGAACTATGTGGGAAACATGTGATTGCGCGAAATGAAGAGGAACGCAAAGACTTGGAACGCTTAAAAGCTGTGGGGGAAGAAAACGGTGTTGACGGCTTAACTATAATCTCTGGGGAAGAACTGAAAAAGCGGGAGCCCAATTTGGATGCTCTCTACGCTTTGCATTCTCCTGTGGCTGGAATTGTTCCTCCTTACCTTTTCACTATTGCATTAGCTGAGAACGCTTTAAGCAATGGTGTCAAAGTCCACGTCAATAGTCATGTTTCAGCAATAAAACAAGTAAACGGCGGTTTCGAAGTCACAACAAATCAGGGTGTCTTCTACGCTGGTATAGTAGTGAATAGTGCGGGTCTTTACGCAGACAAAATCTCCGCTATGGTCGGCATTGACAATTACACGCTTTATCCCTGTCGTGGTGAATATCTTATCCTTGACAAGAATTGCCGCAGCCTGATCAATGCCCCTGCATATCCGGTGCCGCCAAAAATTGCTGGCGTCTTGGGTGTCCATCTTACAACAACCCTTGATGGAAATATATTGATTGGGCCAAGTGAAGAATTCATCAGTGAGAGAGAAGATACAAGGACAACTAAAGAAAAAGTCAAGCAACTGATTGATGGAGCAAAGAATCTGCTTCCATCTATCCCCCTGAACCAAATTATTCATGGCTTTTCTGCTGTTAGGTCCAAGATTACTCCACCCGAGGAGAAAGGATCTCGTGACTTCATCATTAGAGAAGACATTGAAAATTTTGTTAACATGATTGGAATGGAATCCCCTGGTCTCACGTCCTCTCCTGCTATAGCCCGATTAGTTGTTCAGATGATTAAAGAGAGAATTGATTTGAAAGAAAAAGCTGATTTCAATCCTATCCGCAAAAGAACAACGCCTTTTAGTGAAGCGTCGAGAACAGAGCAGGCTTCTTTGATTAAAGCAAACCCAGCTTACGGTGAAATTGTCTGTAGATGTGAACATGTATCAAAGCATGAAGTCATAAGTGCATTGAACAATCCAATTTCAGAGAAAACAATTTCTGCAGTAAAATATCGTACTCGAGCAGGTATGGGTCGATGTCATGGCGGTTTCTGTTTACCTAAAATTGTAGAAATTCTAAAAGATGAATATGGGTTATCTGCTGAAGAGATCAAGTTGAAGAATCAAGATTCGCCTCTGTTTATAGGTGAAACAAAAGTCCTGAGGAGAGAAAGAAAAAGTGAGTAAGTTGTTGTCTCAAGATGTCGATTTGGTGGTCATAGGTGCTGGTCCAGCAGGACTAGCTGCAGCTATTAGCGCAAAGAAAAATGGTCTTAAAAACTTGGTTGTCATAGAAAGAAACAGCTGGCTAGGTGGTATCCTTCCTCAGTGCATTCATGATGGCTTCGGTCTTGAACTTTTCAAGGAGCAAATGACTGGTCCGGAATACGCTCAAAGATACATCGACCAACTGAAGGAATTAGATATCCCCTGCATGCTTGATAGTATGGTACTTGAAGTCACGCCTGAAAAAAAAGTGTTCGTTGCCGGTCCTGAGGGTCTGTTATGTTTTAACTCCAAAGCTATAGTTCTTGCTATGGGTTGTCGGGAGCGAACTCGCGGACAGATTTGTATTCCAGGATCAAGACCTGCTGGGGTTTATACAGCTGGAGTAGCCCAGAATCTAATCAACTTGAAAAATGTGATGGTTGGCAAAGACGTTGTTATTTTGGGTTCAGGGGACATAGGTTTGATTATGGCTCGTCGGCTTACTCTTGAAGGGGCAAAGGTTCATGCTGTAGTTGAGATTTTGCCTCATACCAATGGGTTGCCGCGTAACATTCAACAGTGCCTAATTGATTTTGATATTCCGCTTCTTCTTTCACACACAATTACAGAGATTCATGGGCAGAATAGGATTGAAGCGGTGACGGTCTCTCCCGTAGACAAGGATTTGAAGCCGATCGAAGGAGAAAAACAAACGATTGCCTGTGATACTCTGCTTCTTTCTATTGGTTTGATTCCGGAAAATGATTTGTCAAAGAATTTTGGTGTCAAACTCAGTCAAATTACTGGAGGAGCAAGTGTCGATGAGACTCTTGAGACTTCTGTGCCTGGAGTTTTTGCATGTGGGAATGCACTCCAAGTTCATGATTTAGTGGATTTTGTTAGTCTCGAAGCTGAGAAGGCGGGGAAAAGCGCGGCAGAATACGTTCTTGGAAAGGTTCAAAAAGCGGACAGGATCCCTGTGGAGGCTGGTAATAAAATTCGATATGTGTTGCCCCAAAATATCCGTCGTGGTACTGACTTGGAGTTCTCGATTAGAGTAACTTGCCCAGCTGAAGATGTGGAAGTCGGATTTTTTGATGGAAAAACGCTGTTGAAGTCCCAAAAATTTCGTAAGGTTCATCCTGCGCAGATGATCAAGATAAAACTGAAAGAAAAAGACACTGTTGCTGTTAACTCAATAAAAGTTGAGGTTTTAGAGAAATGAAGAAGGAAATGATCTGCATAGGTTGCCCTATGGGCTGTTATCTAAATGTTGAGTATGTCGGCACAAAAATAGGGAAGGTTAGCGGGAACCGGTGCAAAGTCGGGTTGGAATACGCCGAAAAAGAGGTTTCAAATCCCCAACGAACTCTGACATCAACTGTGAAAGTAAAGAACGGCAATCTTCCCTTAGTTAGTGTGAGAACTAACAAACCTATATCTAAAAGCAGAATCTTTGACGCTATGAATTTGCTCTCAAAAGTTGAAGTAGAAGCACCCATCAAAATCGGAGAACCGATAATCCAAAACATACTCGATACAGGCGTTAATATCATAGCTACAAAAAATATCTCAAAAACGACAAGCTGATATAACGTTCCGGTGGGCGGCGTGGCAGTATTAAATCAGAATTCTCTTTATTGGAAAAGGGAATGAACGTTCCGTAAGAGTTAGATTCTGGTGAAAAAACTACTCGGTTATCACTTGACTTTCTTGTTCTTCATCAACTTTTGAATTGATCAAAAACTTGACTGATTCCTCAGGTGTTCCATCAGATATGCTATTCGCTTCTGTACTGCTGAGGGCTGAAAGCTTAATGTTCCCATCCTGTTTGAGGAGAGAGAAATCTGTTTTTCTATTTCTGCATTTTAGCCAAGCAATAAGCCCCATATACTCCATACCTATGACCATAGTGGAAACTGCGGCAATCGTCGCAGAACCAAAGAAAATCCCAAATGACAAAGAATCAGGAAATCGAATCGGAGTTGCCCATACCCCTGAGGGGAAACATACTGAGAAAAAAGAAGCTATCCAGACAACAAATGAAGATATGAGTAGCCCATAAACTGCTTTCGTCTTCATTGATGTCATGTCTATTCGCTCTAAGTGCTCTCTGCGGTCACAACAACCGTTGCGGTAGATGCTTGGTCAGTTGATACTGATTTGGCAGTGGTTGTTATTTCGAAGTCAAATATCCAAGTTCCTGCTACATCAAGAGTTACTGGTGCGGGGTCTGGAGCTGCTATGGTCATGGTTGCTGCGGTTTGGCCAACTGATTGGGTTGAACCTACTGGGACTGTTATGTATTTGATTGTTACTGTATAGGTGTTGTAGTTTGTGTTGAGATTTTAGATGTCGCCGTCGAAATGTAGATAGACGTTAGCTTTAGTTGTAGTTACACTGACGGCTGCTCCGAGGTCAGCTACATCAACTTTTGTGTAGGTTTTTGTTTCGCCCTCTTCAATATTGCCTAATGCAGAGTTTTTAAGCGTTAAGGTTGCTACGTTAACGATTGTCTGTCCCACTGTCTGCTGTGATTGTTCATAGACAAAGGCTGATACTGTCATTATCATTGTGCTGAGCAGTATGAGAATCAGTCCTGTGATTTTCTTGTTCATACTCTAACCGAAAACAACGGTGTCAAGTTGTCTAATAAGGCCTATGCACTTTTAATATTGATTCAAAGTTCATGCGCTTAATAACTAAGGAAAGGCGCTTTCATTATTGAATGCATAGAAGAACAGTAATAGTGGTGACTATAGCGGTTGTATTCTTAGTGTTGGTTCCGTCTGTATATGCATTTGTTAACTCTCAAGGAACCCAAGAAGTTGGTCAAGTAATAACAAACAAACCATACTACTACGTGAACCAATTATCTAACGTTGACTCTTCAGCTGACAAAGGAACCCATAGCAACTTCACCGCACAAGAATACGGACCAGATACAATCAACGACCTACTTACAGAAGCAAACAGCGAGTCGGTAGCGGTGAATTTGAATGACTACACTGATAACAATAGTGGCAACGTCGACAGTAGCATAGACAAAGGCACAGAAAGCAATTTCGCAGACATGCAGACTGCTCCAGATTCGACTTACAACACTCTTACTGAGGTTGACCAAGACGCAGGTACGAGCACGCTTGGCAAAACCTATGGAAGCAGCATTAGCTATTCGACAATTGGCGCTAACCAGATGTTTGGGCAGGTTTTCACGGCTGGCAGCACAGGAGAAATATACCAAGCAACCTTCTATGGCAGAAGCAGTTATGTAACTGCATATGTGAAATTCGTCATCGCTGACTCCTCCGGAAATATCATTCCAAACGGCGTATCAAACCCTGTGTCTGTCTCCACAACCGCGGGTTCTAAGACTGCAACATGGAACTCAGGGGCGCGTCCAACTGTGGTTAGCGGAACAACTTATTGGATTATGGTTGTTTCTTCAGCCAACTCAGTCAGGCTCTATTATCAGTCGACTACTGGAGGCACAAGTAGAATTGACACGAGCAATAGCTATTCAACTCCGACAAACCCAACAGATGCCAGCAGGGGAACAATCAACTACCGATTGCTCTACTGCAACATCTACAACCTTGACTATGAACTTGACCAAGAGTACCAATGGACAACGGCAAATTACACCCAATCAAGCGAAGAACTCTGCGTAAAAACAGGAACCCTGAGCAACGAAGCGTTATTGTTGCAAGTTTGGAATGGAAGTTGGCAAACTTTGTCAAGCGGATTAAGTGCAAGTACATGGAACAATTTCACGATAACACCATATTTGTCTTCTGAAACTTTCAGTATTCGTTTCGTCGATGGCACGCAAGGAAATGATGCGATTGAAAGCACGTGGCAAATAGACAGTGTTCTGCTGCGTACGTGGACAGAGGGCGGTAACTATGAGCTTGACCTTGAGGTGCAATGGATCAGCGTAGACTTCGGCGAAGCGAATGAACAACTCTGCATATATGGAGGCACGATGGGTTCAGAGAGCCTGCGTGTTGATGTCTGGACGGGGTCATCATGGCAAACCCTGTTTGCCAATCTCGCCAGCGGATGGAACAATGCTACTGTCTCTGCATACCTTACTGAATCCACCTTCACTATCCGCTTCAAAGGAAATACTGAAATCGCCGACACAGTCCAAGATATGTGGCAAGTAGACACTGCAATCCTTCATAATTACTCCTAAAAGAGGTAGATGGAGAACAATTGATTGATTTAGATACAATTTAGTTGCCAAGAACCTTTTGCATCACTTGATCGTTTCTATCTGCTTCTCTTTCTATGCTTTAGAGTAAGATTTTATGTGCTTCTCAAGGTTGGAACTGATTTACGACAAGCTTAAATTTCCTAAGCATGCTTAAATTAAGACATTGGGATGGGGAATAATAATGAGCTTACTTTATCAAGGAAAAACAAAAGATGTTTTTAAGAGATCTGATGGGAATTTAGAGTTCCGCTTTAAGGATGATGCAACTGGTTATTTGTCGGATGGTAAACCAGTGTTTAATTCTGGCTATGACAAAGTTGTTGGGCAGATTCCTGGAAAGGGAAAAATTTCCTGTAAATTTACAGAGTATTTTTTTAGGCTATTTGAAGAGAAAGGTATTCCTACTGATTTTGTGGGAATAGGCACTGCTCCAAATGTTATGATTGTGAGACCCGCTAAATTGCTGGGAGTAGCAAATCAGGCAGGGCAATTCAAAGGCTCTGATGAAATATATGGTCTTGAGACCGTTTTTAGGAATGAAGTTATGGGTAGCTGGTGGAGGCGGTATCCAGCTCAAATCCCCGGAAACCGACTATCCATCGTGGAATATTACGCCAAGGGTAAGGTTGGTGAACCAGATATTTTGATGGTTGACGATGCCTTGGTTCAGTTGGGGCTGATGAGTCAGAAAGAATTGGAAGTCACCAAGAGTAGAACAATTCAGATTGGAAAGATAATGTATGATGAATTCCTTAAGAGAGGCTTCCATTTAGTTGATGGAAAAATGGAGTGGGGCAGAGACCAAACGACAGGGCAGATAGTTCTCATTGACGATCTATCTCCTGATACTTTCCGCGTATGCGAACACTTTGATCTTGACGAAGAGGGAAACTGCAAAGTTAACCGCCAGTGCATAGTGACTGATTACAGGCAAACATCGAAATTTGTGAAATGCTCAAACTGTAGCGATTTTGTGGAGGTTCCAGAAGATTTTAAGAGAACTATAGAAGCAAGAAATATTCTCAGTGCGGATCCTGTGGGGTTAAAGAAGCTTGCTGAGGCGTTCAAGTTAGAGATTTAATTTATCTCCCTCTCGGCTTAAAGGAGTCCGTGGCGAGCGGGGTTTGCTCTGGGCATGCGGTGTCTTAGGGCTCTTGCTTGAACCAGGTTTTCTTTTTGATTTTTTGCATTTTAGTATAGATTAGCTTAAATTTTTATGATTCAATCAATTGTAAGGTAACATGTGTTGGTAAGCAGACTCTCCAAGTATGGTTCAACTGTTCTGTTGTTTTTAGCTAGCCAGAACATTTCGTTGTTTGGTTCATCCTTAGTACAGTATGCCATCACATGGTACATCACGTTAACTACCCAGTCTGGAGTAATGATGACTGTGGCGATTGTCTGCGGTTTTCTGCCAACCTTCATAATATCCCCATTCGCGGGAGTATGGGTCGATCGCTACAATCGAAAATCGCTAATCATTCTATCCGACGCATCTATTGCGTTAGCTACGCTTGTGGTAGCGATCCTGTTCTTTTTAGGACCCACCCCCATTTGGTTGCTTTTTTTTGTCTTAATCATACGTTCAATCGGAGCAGGAATTCAAGCGCCCGCTGTAGGTGCAGTTATTCCCCAACTGGTAACTCAGGATAAGTTGACCAAAGTAAATGCTGCAAATGGGAGTCTTCAATCCATGATGATGTTGATTGCCCCCATGGTTAGCGGTGCGTTACTTATCATAGCAATTGAAGTAGTGTTCATCATAGATGTAATAACCGCAGCCATAGCCATATCGATACTGCTTCTATCCGTTCATATTTCCCCACATGCAAAAGCTTTGGAAAAACAGAAAATCGGGTACTTCCAAGATCTAAAAATTGGTGTAAATTACATACGCAATCAACGCTATCTCAAAGCGCTTTTCGCTTTTGCGGCTATTTTCTTCTTTTTGGCTGCTCCCTCAGCGTTTCTATCCCCTCTACAGGTAACAAGGAGCTTCGGCAATGACATATGGCATCTAACAGCGGTTGAAGTTGCCTTTTCAGTGGGTATGATTCTCGGGGGAATACTAATAGCAGCTTGGGGTGGTTTTAAAAACAAAATCTATTCAATTACACTCTCCGCTCTGGTCATGGGTGCCTTCACGTTCGCGCTTGGAATTACACCCTTCTTTTGGCTCTATCTAGTCTTTATGGCAATAATTGGAGTTGCAATACCAATCTTTAATGTGCCCGCCACCGTTTTTCTCCAAGAAAGAATACACCCCAATTTTATGGGCAGAGTATTTGGTGTTGTAAGTATGATTTCTAGCTTTATGATGCCTTTTGGCATGATCTTTTTTGGGCCAATTGCGGATTTCATAACAATAGAGTGGTTAATGATTGCTTCAGGGCTACTGACTTCTATTATAGGCATTCTAATATTTAGGAATAAGACGTTAATTGAAGCAGGAAAACAAATAATTACGAATCCAACGACAACAGATGGATGCTTGCTTGACTCTTCGGGAATAGAACATGCATATTCAGATTAAGTTGCTGGCTATAAACCAGAATTACGAAAACTTGGAAATTTGGTGGGCGGGGAGGGGTTTGCTCCTCAATCGCCGAGCCGTTAGTATCGCCAGACTCAAGTTTCTTCGCAGCATCTTTCCTTTTTTATTAATTGAAAATTGAGCTGGGGATGGGAATTGAACCCATATATAGCAACCCTGCAGGTTGCCCTTTGTATTCTTAGCTAGTGGTCAATTTGTTGCTTGATAGAGTTTCCACACCCAAAGTTTCTGCAGCTTTAGCAAGTTTCCTGTCATCAGTTACGAGAATTTTGCTATTCTTCTTGGCCATTACAAGATATGCTGAGTCATAAAACGTCAAATTGCACATATGCGCTGTTTGCAGTACTTCCGTTCCTTGTTCATCAGCCTCAGCTACCTCCATACGTGCAAGCATCGCGAACATTAGGTTCAACGATTTCTCGGCTTCCTCAATGCTTATCCTATTAAGCAAATGGGCCTCTCTCCACAAGGCATTGCCAAGCTCATAATACGCTAAACTAATCGTTGCTCCTTCCTTCAATGTATCTAGTGCTTTCTCAGGGCATTCTCTGATAAACCTGTAAATGGCATTGGCGTCAAACAATAACCGCGGCGCTGTCATCTGCTGTCCCTTGAGGCACGGATGGATTGGGCAAATTCTTCAGGTGGGATTTTCTTTAGTATGGCGGATACTTCTTTGGCAAGCTTGTTTAGCCTTTCTTTTTCCAGTCGGTCAACTTCCTCTTGTAAGGATTCACGTATTACCTCGCTTACGTTTACGCCTAAGCTGGATAGCTTTTTTTTGAGTTCAGCGGGAACCTTGGCGCATACTGTTTCTGTTGCCATTTGGTATTACCAAAATGGTATTACGGCAACGTATGATAAGAAGATTACTACAATTCAGTTTTAACAAATTGAGCTGGGATAGGAATTAAACCCACACTTGCATGGAGATTTCACACGTTAATCTCTCTTTTTTATGAAATTGGCTTTCATAGCGCTTCAATGAAACCTCGTTTTATGAGATTTGAAATGGAAAATAAACCTGCCATAGCAACAATCCTACCGCCTATACAGAATTTTTTTTGATAAGCAGCAATAGCAAAACTGGACCTTGATGTAGGTATAGGCTCTAAAGTAACCCATGTATCAATTAATTTGCTCCCCAGACATTTTTATCGCCAGAACGGGCGGGGTTCATTTGTGGCGGGCGGGGAGGGATTTGAACCCTCGACCCCCAACTTAGGAGGCTGGTGCTCTATCCGTGCTGAGCTACTCGCCCATGGTTTTGCATGTTGACCTGCACAGCCTCTAAGTTGTGGGTCAAGGCTATCAAATCCCACTCCATGACCTGGTTGACCTAGAGTTGTGCTTGTTGTCAGTGTGATATTTTGCTTGGATAATAAAGTTTTCAATGCTTCTAAGTCATTTATTTTACAATAAGTGTATTGTTGCTTCTTGGAATCTTTGCTGTTTGAGTAGTGTCTTGTTCTTGCGTATCTGACTTCTTGCTTGTTGTTTATGAATAGCTGGATTGATCCTGTGTTGTGGCATTCTGGGCACTCAGACTTAAAACACCTATACTTCATGTTTTTACAAACCTGGAGTTGACCAGACCAGCTAAAGTTGTATTTAAAGACCATTAAAAAAAGTTCAATAGAGGATTCTGATTAAGAGGAAAAAAATAAAAAAAAGGTGATTATTTCAGAAGTATTTAGTTTATGTGTTTATTCATGATTCCAAGTCCACACTCTATCTACAACTATTCTGGGTTCAAGGCTTCCAGTGTAACCATTTCCAACTGTAACCCATTTGCAATCCCAATCCACGCAGAAGAAACTTGCAGTTGCACTATAATAATGTCCTGAAAGCGAATAGGTCCATCCTTCTGTACCAATTGCAAGGTTAGAGTAGGGTCCCATAGGTTTTAATTCACCAAATCCTTGAAGGACTAATTTTCCAGGTGGAAGTGTTACTTCTGGTGTGTTAACTGTGGCTGGACATACTAATGGTATATTCCAGTGTACCATGTTTATGTTGTTATCTTCATCTCTTAACACTTGTATTTGTCCAGGCGCAACAACATACTCCACAGTGCCTAAGCCTAGTGAATCTGAGAATGCGCTCCTTGTTGGATTGTCCTCATAACCTGCAACATATCTCCAACCAGTTCCTGTCCAAACTAAGATTTGAATTCTATCTGCATGATTGTTTCCTGAGTAATAGTCACCATACATTTGACCATAAGCAACAAGACGTATCAAAGGTTTGTCTGGAACATTAATAACACATGAAGCACCTGCAGACTCATAATCTGTTTGAACTGTAGCTGCTAATGCCCAACTGAAGCTACTTCCTATCATAGCTACTATAAGCAAAATTACAATTACGTGACTTTTTTTGTTCACTTATTTCACCTCCTTCTTGTTTCCCTCCTAAGAAGTGGTGTGGATTGTGGTTGCTTATAGCTTCTAGTCAGTCCAAAAACGGACAACTTTTTGAATGATAATAGTTTCACATGGCTTCCATGTCAGTGTGATCAGCCTGTGGTATAGCACGTTCTATGCTAAGTTTGGCTTATCCACTTCAATTAAGCTTCAAGTAGTGATGTAAAATTAAGGATTATGTAGAATGGTTTCACATGATTCACTAATATATGTTGAATTTCTCTAAAACAAACTAGATTATGATGCTGATGAGTTTAGTGGATTGATTACTTTGAATGCGTGGTGACAGCTGTGGCATTCATAGGCTCCAACTGTGAAGGAATCATTTTTTAGCACTTCAATTGGGTTTTCAACTTCTTTGTTGCATCTTGGGCATTTAGCCATTATGTATCCGACAAGAGGGTTGCCAATCCCTCAATTGTATTAATTCATTGTGGAAATATTTTGCAGAAACCATGATCATTTAGGTTGAGATATTGTAAAACTTGTATTTTTTTAAATGTTAAAACTTCTAGTTGATAGCAGTAACTTGTTTTATAGAACATTTTTGGGACGTGGATTGGAGCTTAGTAAATTATATAACTTTACAATGGCTAAGTTTGATTATGGCTAAAATGGCTAAGTATCTCACCTTATGTTTGGCTGTAATCTTGGTATTGTGTAGCTTGATTACGGTTGAATCTGCATCTGGTCAGACTATACCTAAGCCATCTGTGCCACAGTTCACTACCACTATTGAGGACCATTCCTATGATGTGCCTTTGACTTCTACAACTACAATAAACCCCTACACTGGAGAACAAGAGACTCATACTCAGGGGGGATATCATGTTGAAAACAGAACTATTGATGTCAGAATTCTTAATCAACAATTTACTTCAGTCACTATGGATGGAAACACTACCCAGTTGTATTATGTTATTAGATGGAAGGGGCACTATGAAAACTGGAATGAGAATGTAACATACTCTGGTTTTGATTACAGTTATTATCTTAGTATTGGAGGGTTGAAAGCATCAGATTCAGCCTATACTGTTAAAAGTTATCCTTTGACGCTTTGGAATATTCCTAATAGCAAGATTGATTTTCAAGTTAAAGCGCAAGCAGGGTATTCTTTTTTGTATTCTGGGGGGCATATATTGCCTATTGGAAATAATTTTTATGCTGCTGAAGAGAGTGACTGGAGTAGCATACAAACAGTAACTATTCCTGGTAATTCATCTTCTGTTACTCCTGCTCCATCAATATTTCCAACTGAATGTTTGCCCAATAATGGTCCTACTTCTCCACCTAACACAAACTCAGAGTTAACCATAACTTTAACTTGGTTAATTATTGGATTCTTGGTGATTTCTGTAATCTCATTGCTACTATACATTAGGCATCTAAAGAGAAGGAAGCCTCAGAACTAGTATTGGAGTGTTAGACGGTCAAAATGTTTTAAGTCTTCAATAAGCTAAGATTGTTTTTGAGGTGATTGTTTTGAAAGAATGGGATTGTGTTGAGGTTGGTCATCATAAGGATATTGCTAGAGTTGTTGCGGAGTGGCAAAGGAATGGGTGGAATCTCTATACTTATCAGGTTGCTGGTATGGGTGCAGGACCAATGGCGTACAAAATCAATCATTACTTGCTATTTGAAAGAGGAACCTAATTCACGTTACTCTGAATCTAAAATAAAATATTTTGCTCCTTGAGTATACATCATAAAACATCTTTTAATGTTCAGGGTAGATTGGAAAATACCCTATAAAACCCCTAGAATGTTTGCTATAATCTTTCTTCTATACGTCTATAGTATTTCCTTGGAATCAAGATCGAGAAAGAAGTTGACCAGAAAAGCATTACTCTTTTGTAAACATAGAATAATTAGAAAGCTTTTTTTAGGCACCAAAGAATTGGAGAATAGAGCGATTGAAGGAATTAGTATGCGAGAAACTTTCGCATCTTTTTTGCTAGATTTGGGCGATTCAAATTTAAGAGACTATTCAGTCAAGGACCTTCTGGAAAAAGAAGTTTTAAGAATAATGTGCAAAGAGGGTTTTTCGCAAGAGCAAGTATATGAAATGCCTCTTGAGAAGCTGTTAGATGTTTTCTATGACGCTTACCTCTGGAATGCGGATAGGATTCTTTCGAAGGCGCCTATTATCGATGTTCATTTAAAGCAAAAACATCTCGGGTAGCGAGTACACCTCCCTAAAGGGCAGCCCTCATCGCACCAAAGACTCTGAGTTTGCACTAAAATCCAAGCTTCTTAAGGAGTTGTTGAATTTTTTATAGCTGAAAAGACGAAACGGTCTTTCTTCGGTCAGTTTTCTATTGCTTTAGGACCTTTCTAGTTGCTATTTCAATGTCATCTGCTTTAATTGTTTTTCTTCCAGCATGAATAGAATAATCAAGTGCTTCTTTAGCAATTTTAACACCGATTTCCTCTAGAACTTTTGCCAGTTCTTTTGCTGCTGCTTCACTAACTCTTTCCGCTCCTGATTTCTTACATAATGAATGCATTGGAGCCATAGCGATTACAGTTTCATGCATATCAACTTCCTCGTAGTCTCTTTTTGTTTTTAGGGCAATATTAATCTTTGTTATCTTATTTGTTTTATTTATAAACCTGATATTTACGTTTACACTTCAGATCAATCTTTTTTAAGTTGAATAATAGAAAATCGGAATCCATCTGGAATTATATGGTTTTTTTTATGCGATTTAGGTTAATGCGTCTCAAATACAGCTTGTGAATTAGCAAATTATAAATACACTTAATGACATATCTAAAATCCCGAGGTTAATGAAGTGGCCAAGAAAACAGTCAAGAAAGTAGCCAAGAAAGCTGCAGCAAAGAAAAAGTAACACCTCGGTAGTAGCACATTTACCTCTCTATTTTTTTACAAAAACACCGCCCTGTCAAGTGCAAATTAGTTATGTTTAATTTGCTAATGTGTTCTTCTTGCACGTTAAGGCACTCTCCTCGCACCAATGTGCTCAGTTTTTTCTCTATCTATGTGTTACAATTATAGAAAGACATAAAATAAAATCGAAAAATATAGTTTTGCAGCTTAAATCCAAGACGCCAGTAGGCAGCTTGAACATATGGAGCAAAATCAAAAAACTTTAATTGCAATTGCTTGGATAGCAACACTTTTGACATCTTCTTTAGACGTAATCCTCTGGAAAGAACTTACTGGTGGAATTCCATATTGGTTGCCATGGATACATGCCATAGGGTTAATAACAATTTTTTTGCTCACGTTATTTATCCGTCGGTTAACTGGGCTGAGGAATTTTCTCGCAATTCTTTTAGTAATATTTTTACTTGGATTTGGCGGAGGTTGGCAATGGGGACTAATACCCTATTTCCGTGAAACAAGTACATGGATTAGCTGGGAAGCACAAGCACCATGGGCTCTCTCTGCAATAAGTACTCATCTACTAAGACTTGCCCCCGCTTTGATAATCTTGGCTTTCTTATTGCTTAATGGACGGAGACGTAGCGACTTATTTTTAGTCAAGGGTAATATTAGCGCACCCGTTGAACCTTCAAGGCTACTTGGTATGAAAAAATCAGAGCCGTGGACAAGGACAGGCACAATTTTTGCAGCAATATTCGCGTCAGTGACCCTAATTTATTTAACACTTTCAAATCCTCCGTCTTTAAGCACAATTGAATCGGCGCTTCCTTTGATTCCAGTAGCCATAGTGATTGCTGCAATAAACGCCTTTAACGAAGAATTTACTCTACGTGCCGCGCCCTTGTCTGAACTGCGAACTTCTGTTGGCAATCACCAAGGCTTGCTGATTACCACACTCTTTTTTGGTTTAGGTCATTTCTATGGGGTGCCGAGTGGCATTCTCGGTGTCCTTTTAGCTAGCTTTCTAGGTTGGTTTTTAGGTAAAAGTATGCTTGAGACCAAAGGTTTTACATGGGCATGGTTTATCCACTTTTTGCCTGATGTTTTTATTTTCACTTTTTTTGCATTTTCGGTGGTGGCCTGAACAAAGACTTGTAACTGGAAAATACAACGCTTTTCCATGGTCAAGTATCAGTAAAATATAAAATATAAAAAACATCACAACACCTAAAAAATCAGTAGCAAATTATTGGAATAGAAACAATTATATTTTAAAGTAAACTTTTGTTTTAAGCGGTGACTAATTTGACTAGTTTTAAAGAGTTATCTGATAAGTATGTGATTTGTGCAGGCGGTTTTGACCTTGGACAGATTAATGGAGTAGGCATCGATACAACTACCTGGCAAGTTACCCATCTACATGTTAAATTATCAAAATCAGCTTCAGAAGATCTAGGATTTAAGAAACGAATCGGCAGTTCAACTGTGTGTGTACCGACTTCGCTGGTTTCAAAAGTAGGCGATAATATTCTATTAAATAAAACACTTGAAGAATTAACGTTACACCCAGAAATTTCAGAATGCAAATACTACTAAAACCTTTGTAAAACACCTCAGGAACTTACGCGTCACTACTCAAAAGTTTTTCTGGTTCTGATCAAGTATTGATTGTGTTGGTAGTTTTTACTCAAATATTACAGGTTGCTAAGACAAAAACTAAGCTGTTTAGACTTTAGCACAATATATGGGCTTGGTTGAATGTTTATCATGATGCTTTTTATTGGAATACTAACTTTTTATGTTGAATGTAGTCTTTGAGAAATAGAAAAATAACCAAGAACTAGTTTAGGTGCGTATACATTAAGGTGTACTTCCTTGCATACGTGCTAAAATTTCTTTCATTTGTTCTATCTCAGCTTGTTGATTAGCCAAAATTGCTTCACATAATTCCTTCAATTCCGGATCTTGTAAGGTTGCTTGTTCACACATTAAAATTGCAGATGAATGATGGGGAATCATTGACATAATAAACTGTTCATCATTAACCGCCGTTTGTTCTCTAATGAAGGCAAAAGAGGCAACTAAAACGACTATGCTAACTGTAATAATTAGAATATTTAATTTATTTTTCTTAAACATAGAACGCATCAGGGCGATTTCAAAAATTACCATTGGAGCTGTCATGAGGGCTGCCATGTAGACCTGATTTATGTTGTTGTAAATGTCGTTTGAAGTGTTTACCATCGAGTACATTAGTATATACATCGATATGAATGACAAAGTAGCCATCATTGGAACGATAACGTAGTGGTTACTCAAAATTTTAGATTTATTTGTTGGATGATGCATTCTGAAAACCTGTGATTATTATTATTTTAATCAAGAGTTTAAGATTTTGTGGCTGATATACTGTTGTCACAATCCACATAACTATCGATAAGGATTCGGACCAAGTTTTGAAGCATAAGTTAAACTAATTTTTTGCTTCCTTGCTTCTAAAATCAGCAAAAAATAAAGCAATCAATGCAGGTATAAAATATTGTATTATCCCAAAAAATAAAGCGCTCCAAAGTATTGCTGAAAAGTACCATAGAACAGAAGATGTCCACAGTAGAATAACTGACACAGCGGAACCCAACAAAACTCCCAAGATTAAAGCTATTATTGTTGCTTTGTTAGCTGCTATTTGGGTTGTATTTGCTAAAAGGTAAAAGACAGAGAAGAATAATCCGATTCCTACTATAGTAATAATGACGTTTGAGGTTAGGAAAGGGGAGATCGCTGCGGCGCCTCCTATTAATCTTAAAGCAGATATTGCAACAGTTAATCCAAAAGCAACAAGGAATGTGATTAGTCCTTTTTTCACTGATTACGTCTCAAATGGCAGATTCAATTAACAGTAAATAAAAGGTTTTGCTTAATCCCACTATAGGTTGCCTCTAATCAAGAAATCGTCTTAGAGAGTAAGTTCTTTTAATTTAATAATGAATTATAAGCTGAGCCAACAATGAGCGTCAAACAAGCATACAAAGACTATCTCACTATCATCGCGATCTTCGGGTTAATCATCGTACTTGTTGGTACTTTGTACCAATATATTCAAACTAACGATGCCAAAATGCTCTACATTGGGCTTGGCATGATTTTGTTTATTGTTCTTAGTACAATCGCTAGGTACAGGTATGTTGTGGATTACATTTGGACACTGGTTAAAAGCTGGAAATAGCAATAAAATAGGCAAGAGTGTTTTGAGACCTATTTTTCTAAATAGTTACAAGCTTAATTAGAGGTTTCAACTATTATTTACCTGAGGAGTTTTCTTTGGCGACACCTCAAACGGAAACAAAAAGAAAGTTGCCAGGCGTAATCGATATCGCTTATGAGCAGTACAAGCGTGACTTGCCTCGTTATCGACTAGCACAGGACTTAATGAGCCAAGAAGTTTTAACCATAAACCCAGAAGCCTCCCTTGATGAAGCCGCGCAAATAATGGGTGGAAGACACGTCGGAAGCCTAATTGTTATGAAATACAAAACACCAGTGGGAATCGTCACTGAGCGGGATTTGCTTAGCAAGGTTTTGGCATATGGATTGTTCTTAAAAGACGAAAAAGTAGAGCAAGTTATGTCATATCCATTAGCTGGCGTTTCTGCTAATGCTAAGATAAAAGAAGTAGCCCAGATGATGATCAGTAAGAAAGGACGACTTGCAGTATTTGACGCTGGAACGCTTGTAGGCATCATAACTGCTTCGGATTTAGTCAAGAGCTTACCAGATGTTCCAGAAACCGAAGTCAAAGTCGACGACTATATGACAAAGGAAGTTGTTGTTGCCAACGAACAAACATCAGTCATCAATATAGCCAAAATTATGGGTAGCCAACGCATCGGAAGCATAATAATCACGCATGAAGGCAAACCTTTTGGAATCTTTACTGAACGGGACCTGCTCACGAATTTCTTAGCGAGAGGCAAAGCATTGTTTGAAGAAGTTGGACCAGCCTGTTCACAACCTTTAATCGTTATTCCTTCAGGTATCAGTGTTCATAGAGCTGCTGCAATAATGGCGTCAAAACACATCAGACGATTGCCTGTTGTCAGTGACGATAAAGTGGTAGGTATAATCACAGCACGAGATCTCGTCGAGGCATACGCAAAATAATCTCCTTTCTTTTTTTATTTCGAAAATCCTTAAATTATTGGTCTATTGTTTCACAACGAACTAAAAAACTCACTTGCAGATTATGTTAAATCATACATGTACTCTGACTGATTAATCGTAACTTTGAAGTTATGGTGACATTTTCTACAATCGTACACTTTAACAGTTAAGCAATGATTTTTGAGTACATTAGATGGTTTATTTACCTCTTTCCCGCAAATAGGACAATGAGCCATTTTTACCTCTATTTTCTTTGCCAAATTTAGGATATCACATTTATGAAGCCAGAATCCACATCTGCAATTCTACTCCAAAACCGTTACTATATGTTTTATAAGCATAGGTATCCTTAGCTATCATCGTTTCAAGGCGCAGAAAATTGAACACCAAGAATATCCTTGATTTAATTGGCAATACCCCCCTCGTTAAAATCGAGCATTTGAACCCAAACCCAGCCCTTGAAATATACCTAAAACTTGAAAAAAACAACCCTGGCGGTTCTATCAAAGACCGGATCGCCAAATATATGATTGAACAAGCAGAAAAATCTGGTCAGTTAACTAGCGGCAAAACCGTTATTGAGCCGACAAGTGGCAACACGGGTATCGGAATTGCGCTTGTTTGCAGAGCCAAAGGCTATGACGTTGTAATAGTTATGCCTGAAACCATGAGTATGGAGCGACGACAAGTACTGATCTCGCTAGGTGCCAAAGTCCTTTTGAGTGATGGAGCCAAAGGGATGGATGGCGCAGAAGATCTGGCACAAGAGATCGCAAAAAAGAACCCGGACAAGTACTTTATGCCTAACCAGTTTGCAAGCCAAGCCAATGTCCAAGCACATTATGAAACAACTGCTCCTGAAATTTGGCGTGACACTGACGGGAGAGTTACTCATTTTATTGCAGGTATGGGTACCACAGGCACATTAATGGGCATTTCCAAACGTCTAAAAGAATACAACCCAGACGTGAAAATTATCGGTGTCCAACCTGAAGTCGGTACTACAATCCAGGGTCTGAAAGACATAAAAACCCAGCGTATCCCAGAAATTTGGAATCCAAATCTAGTCGATGAAATATTCTACGTTAACCCAAAGACTGCTGATGAAACCGCAAGGCTGTTAGCTTTGCAAGAAGGAATTTTTGTTGGTCCAAGCTCAGGTGCAATATTTCACATAGCCATACAGAAAGCAAGAGAGCTCAAAAAAGGTGTAATCGTCGGGATTGCCCCAGATGGCGGCGAAAAATATCTAAGTACAACCCTCTGCGATCCCAATCTATGCCTTGAATGTGTTAAAAAGTACTGCATAAAATGCAGCTACCGCGATGGCAATCCACTGCTTACAGCAAAAGAAATCACCTAATTCAAAGCGGAACCCACGTTAATTAGTCATCCATAATTTCTATCATGGGCTGACCACAGCATTGTGGATTCCTTTTCTCATGACACTGGTGTGCATGTGTGCAGTCACAAGTCTCATAGTCTGCTTCGATCTTTTTACCACATACTTTACATTGAAAAAACGGCATGCTAATTTCAATATACTAACAATCCCCTGAGTCTTTTATATACTGTGACCGCAAATATTCACTCATGGCATTCCAGCTTATTCCCTTCCCGATATCAATAATTTTTGTTCTTGCTTTCGGAGCCGCGGTTATAGTTATCCTGTGGAAGCTCCGTAAAAAAGGGAAGTTCTATCAAATGTTGTCCAACATGAGCCTAATTGTGGGTTTTATCGTCTTGATCCTAATTATTATTTCGCTTGCATCAAGCTTATTGCAAGGATAGGTCAGTTCGTATCCTTTTGTGCCTCCCGCTTCCATGTTTTGAATGTCTGCTATTGTTATGTTGCTTTCATACTGAGTTGAATCCTTATCCGAGATCCCTCGTTTTCGGTAAATTTAATCAGCAAACCCCCTGTGTTGTTGCCTACCCCTACCCTTTTTTCCATACAGCACATTCTATTCACCAACCATATTGGCAGAACACATCGTTATCTAGAGGGAATTTATCTTTGCTTACGATGTTCCTTTGAGGGGAGGAACACTCTGTTCTCTGGCGAGAGTGATAAGCCTCCCGCAGCTCTTTTCGTGCTGATGTTCGAGTCCGATCAATAAACAAAAATCTTATTGAAAATTTTTGTCTTTTAGCAGTTTTAGTAATGCCTCTTTACCTTCTGCCGCAGTGAGCGGGACCTCGTCGATATAGCCCCGTGCCTTCAATTCACCGAACAAATCCACGATAGTTGGTGGTTCTAGCCCTGAGGCTTCAAGCATTTTCTTGTCCTGTAGCACCTCAGTGGTTTTGCCTTCGCAGAGCTTTTCTCCTCGGCTAATGACTACTATGCGATCTGCCAATTCAGGTATAGCTTCTGCATCGTGAGTGGAAACGATGATTGTTGTGCCTGCTCTGCTTAATTCATTTAGGGTTTCGATTAAACCCCTGCGCGAAACAAGATCCAGGTTAGCTGTTGGCTCATCGAGTATTAGCAGCTCAGGTTTGAGGACAAGTGCCGTTGCAAGTGAAACCTTCTTTTTTTCTCCAAAGCTAAGCCGATGAGGAGGTCGATCCCTCAAATGCTCAATTCCCATTTTATCCAATACATGAGCACTCCTCGCTTTGATGTCTTCTTCGGGTAACTTGAGGTTCTTTGGTCCATACTCCACGTCTTCGATAACACTGGGCGTGAATAGCTGATCATCAGGGTCTTGGAAAACAATGCCTATGCGTGACCGGAACTTTTGGAAGTCTTTAGAAGTAGTTTTTTCGCCAAAAACCGTTATTTCTCCGTTCTTGGGAGTTAAGAGCCCGGCTATTAACAGTATAAGGGTTGATTTACCTGAGCCGTTTGGGCCAAGTAGAGCTAAGCGTTCGCCCTGCTTTACTTCGAGTGAGACACCGTGGAGTGCTGCCACTCCTGCTGGATAGCTGAACTTGACATCCTTCACTGATACTATGGATTCTACCAAAAAGTCGGGTCTCCTTAGAGCAATGCAAGTAGTGCAAACGCGATTATCACAGATGACGTAAAGGCGACGTCGCGAATACGGAGTTTTGGCATGGAGTTTTTGTTGTCGTTTTCGATTTGAAAGCCTCGTGCTTTCATGGCTAAGTAGACGCGTTCGGAACGTTCGTAGGTGCGGATGAAGAGTGAGGCGATGATTGCGCCCAAGTCTTTTAGGGCTTGCAGGTTAAGAGTACGTTTGTGCACGTAGGTACGTGCTTCTTTTGCGATGAGTACACTTTGGGCTTCCTCTATCGAGACGAAGAAGTAGCGGTATGTTAAACTGAAGAGTTTAATCATAATTGTGGGAACTTTAAGGGTTGCAAGCATCTTTAAGGTTCTGTCAAAACCTGTAGATAAGATTAGCAGGGTTAAGGATGCGACACAGAACCACACACGGACAGTGAAAACTGCTAATCTGCTTAAGCCCTCAGCTGTTACAGCTAGGTTTATGCCGCCGAAGGTTGATGCCCAAACAGGGGTCCCGACGGTTAAGAAAAGTACTGGAATTGAAATTACTGCAGCAAACACTGGAATTAGGGCTGTTCTTGAGAAGAAGTGCTTAAGTGGAATACGTGATGCAGTGGCTAAAACGATTGGAACGATACAAATCGCTAGCAGATATGAGAGGTTGCTGATGAGGAGCGAGGCTACTATCATACCGATTATGGCGACTAGTTTAGCGATGGGGTTGATGGCTTGCATGACGCCTTTTTTGCTGCTCAAATCCTCTACATAGACGAGTGATTCTGCGCCTTCCACCAAATCTCTGAGTGATTGAGGTAACCTCATTGTTTTTCTCCCTTCTTTTTTCGGATTATCTTAGCTACACCAAATCCAGCTGCAAACAGAAATAACGTGGCTGCGACGCCGACAACAAGGGCTATCAATTGGCTCTCTGAGCCTCCGATTGTGTAATCCTTGAATGGTGCATTCCAAATGGTCTGTTCCTGTGCACCCAACTCTTCGGCTTTCACATCGAAGGTTTCAAGTGCAAAAGAGAAGACGAAAACGCCTAGTACTACGAACATTAAGGCAGCTGCTAAACCAATTATAATTGTTTTCTGGTTTTTTGCCACTATACTCCTGCCTCCATTTTACTCTTAAACAAGCTGAGTTTACCAAAGATAGGGCTGCTTCGTAAAATGTCAGGACGTAACTTGAGAAGTGTGCCTATGATTATTACTGTTACTATTCCTTCTGCGATGCCGATTACTGAATGATTGATGGCCATCGCAGGTATTGTTACGCTTAAGCCATACTGGAATACTGGTTGGGATAAGCTGAGTTCTACTGCTGCAGATAGGGCTGCAAGCAAGTCGCCGATAAAGGCGGAGACAAAGACAAGTCCGAGTATTGCCCCTCTGGATTTTGGCTTGAACGCCTTATTCATTACAAAGAATAATGCAACTGGGATGAAAACGCCGATTACGCCCATGTTTAGTACGTTAGCTCCGAGGGCTGTGATTCCTCCATCGCCGAATAAGAATGCTTGCAGGACCATAATTATGGTCATTGATATGCAGCCTGCAAAAGGTCCGAGAATAAGTCCGATTGCCGCTGCGCCAAGTAAGTGTGCTGTTGTTCCAAAGAAGACGGGGTAATTTGCGAACATGGCGGCAAAGAAGAGTGCCGTTAGTAAGCCCATCATTGGTACTTGTTGTTCAGAGAGTTTGATTTTCTTGAAGGAGATTGCCCAGAAGATGGCTGTTATTATGAAGGCGGCTACAGATACTGTTAATGTGAGGTATCCGTCTGGTATGTGCGTGCTCAATCTCCCCCAGTAACACGATATTGAAAAAAAGTATTACGCTGTTATTAAATGCTTCTACAAAAACGAAGCTAACCAATCATTTACCCAATGTAAACCGACAAAACCGAAAAATTACTGTATCGTCCTAAATTTCGCCGCCCGGTTGGCAATCATTGCTGCAACAGCGCCAGCCGCAACCCCACCGTCAATGTTAACCACCGCCAAACCCAATGAACAAGACTGCAATATAGCCATCAAAGTACTGACCCCCTTCTCGCCAAATCCATAACTGTTTGAGGTCGGTACAGCAATAACCGGAATATCAACGAGTCCTGCGACAACTGAAGCCAAAGCTCCCTCACGCCCAGCCACCACAACAACCACATCAACGTCTTTCTCAATCGCCTCTTTTAGTGGCTCAAATAATCTGTGAATTCCTGCAACGCCAACATCATAAGTTGAGTAAATGGTGCATCCCATTTCTTGCGCTACAACTTTAGCTTCTTCCGCAACAGGGATATCTGACGTGCCCGCAGTAATAATGCCAACTCGCCCACCGTTTGCATTGGCGGCATAGTTTTTCTTTTTCAGCACGGTCATTCTTGCTTTTTCGTTTATTTCAAGTTGTACCTCATCAGTGACCAGCGTCTTTACTGCTTGGGTGTGCTCTTTTGTGCATCGGCTAACGATGACCCTGCCGTTATTTGCCAACATAAGCTGGCATATTTCAACAACGTCGATAGGCGTTTTCCCCTCTGCTAAAATAATTTCAGGAACACCTTTACGTAGTTCACGGTTGCCATCAAGCTTAGCCAAGCATCCCAACTCGTCAACCGCAAACAGCCTGAGCATTTTCTCTGCTTCAGCAGGCGATATTTCCTTTCGGGAAACCTTTTCTAAAATATCCTTTAGCGATTGCATAAACAGACAATACTTAAAAAACCTCTAAATAATATATCTGTATGTCCGCTTGATAAAACACATTTTTTGTGAGAAATATGACTGAAAACCAAAGAATCCTCGTAATAGACTGTAACGCATCAGGCATCGCAGGCGACATGCTTCTGGGTGCACTTCTCGATTTAGGCGCAAATGTTGAGCGAATCATTTCTGCTATAAAGACACTAGAAGCCCCCGAATTTGGCTACAGACATATCGACATAAACATAGACGAAGTGACAAGAGGCGACTTTAGAGCAACACAAATCGACGTTACCTCCCAGACAGCTGAAAAAAGACATGGCGATGAACTCATCGAAATAGTGGAAAAAGCTGCAAGCAACATCTACATGTCAGAAAAGGCACGGAAATTCGCATCTAACGTCATAAACACAATCGTCGAAGCAGAATCAAGACTACACAAAGCAAGATCTGAGGACATGCATCTTCATGAGGTCGCATTGGTCGATACAGCTGCCGAAATCATCGGTTGTGCCGTTGCACTCGATGACTTACACTTATTTGACGCTAAGATTTACTCCACTCCTTTGGCGGTGGGAGGGGGAGTATTCAAGTTTTCTCACGGTATCGTATCTGCCCCTGCGCCTGCAACTTTATCGATCCTGCAATCGAAGAATTTCCCTTTTCATGGTGGACCAATCGAAAATGAATTGGCTACCCCTACTGGTACATCACTTCTCGTTAACTTGGTCAATGAAGTGAATAGTTTCTATCCTTCTCTTGTTCCACTCAGAGTTGGGTATGGTGCTGGAACCAAGGAGCATCCTGAATTACCAACTGTTTTGCGCCTGACACTCGGCAAAGCAATGGATGAATGCATTTTGCGGGATGAAATAGCTGTTTTAGAAACTAACATCGACGACACTACCGGCGAAGTCTTAGGCTACGCTGTTGATAAACTTCTATTAGAAGGCGCTAAAGACGTAAGCATCATTCCAGCTTATACCAAAAAAAATCGTCCGGCGCAGATTATAAAAGTGATTGCTGACCAAAAAGACGTAGCTCACCTCTCAGATATACTGATTTCAGAGACAGGTACACTTGGTGTTAGAGTTTACTACTGTGAACGGCATATAATTACTCGCGAACTGCTCATCGTGGATCTATCGGTAATGGGCAATAAAGAAACTGTGAAGGTTAAGGTTTCCAAGAATGCCCAGGGCGAAATTATCAGAATAAAACCAGAATTTGAAGACCTCAAACGGCTAGCCGAGAAAACCAAAAAACCACTAAGAGAACTTTTAGATTTGGCCATATCTAAAACTCAAGAAATGTTTCCTAAACAGCAGTAGTTGTTTAGCATGGACCAGTTGAATCATAAAATAGAAGAACTTAAAAGATTTATCGCTGAAAAGGGAAAAGACGGAGTAGTAATTGCCTTTTCTGGTGGTGTAGACAGTGCAACACTTGCAACCATAAGCCATCAGGTTTTAGGCGACAAAGCAGTAGCAGTCATTGCCCAATCACCAACATATACTGCACAAGAATTGAAAGATGCCAAACAAACCGCCAAAGACATCGGCATCAAACTATACATAATACAAACTGAAGAACTAAAAAACCAAGATTTTACCAGGAACCCCGAAAACAGGTGCTATTTCTGCAAAAAAGAGCTCCTCCAGAAGCTCCTAATGTTTGGTAGTCACCATGGATTTACCGCAGTCTTTGAGGGAACAAACTTCAGTGACTTAAGCGACCACAGACCAGGATTTAAAGCAGTACAGGAGACCGGAGATGTCTATAGTCCTTGGGTCGTTCTCAAATTCAGCAAAAACGAGATCCGGGAAATCGCTAAAGCCCTGCAACTCAACTTCTATGACAAACCATCCTTAGCCTGCTTGGCATCCAGAATCCCCTTCAACGAGGAAATTACAGCTGAAAAACTAGATCGAATAGAGAAAGCTGAGAAAATCATCAAAGAAATCCTCAATGTCAGCCAAATAAGGGTTCGAGACCACAAAGGCTTAGCGCGTATAGAGGTCTTAAAAGAACAGAGGAAACTTTTCTTCACAGTAGAAATCCTAGACAGGATTGCTTCTGAGCTTAAGCGGCTAGGTTTTCAGTATATAAGCTTTGATTTAGAAGGTTACCGCACTGGAAGTATGCTAAAAACATTAGATGATACGTATGAATCGCGGGCTTAAAAAGTTGGGTGCCGGTTGAGTCTAAACCCCACTGCAATCGCATTTTGCCTTTAGCACTTTGCAAAGCCGCTTTCTTTGATGTTATCTCAATTACGGTCTTTAGCAGTACTCAAAGACTCTTTTTGCGTTTTGCCGTGAAGCGTGTTCCTCAATCGGCACATATACCCTTACTTTTCATCGAATATAACCCTATGTTGGCACCCAAAGACTACTACAACAAATCGGAAAACTTAAACAGAACCATGCTGAACTGTATCGGTGCTGGTGGCGGGGTATCCGAGCCAGGTCTAAATAGGGCCAGATCATAAACCTATTTGCCCCTAAGATATGGAGGAGGACTTAAGATCCTCTGGCGCAGGCCTTCGTGGGTTCAAGTCCCACCCCCGCCACCACTCCTCTAAAAATACTAAGGTCCATCCTCTCTAACCTTCCAGTATTTTAAAACTAGTTTTCTGATTGAAATCGATTTTTTATTTTAAGCGTGATTATCTAGATTTTTATGTTGTAACTATTAGTGGTGACTATTTCATTTTTGCAAAATTCTGCCCGTTTTTGTTCATGAAGAGGTTTTTTCATGATAATAGTTGTCACCTTTGCCATAAAAACTTATTTTTGGTCTCCCGAGTTCTCAGGTTTTATGAGTTAAAACTTAGTGCGTTTTGTTGGCGACAACAATAGCGTTTTAAATAAGAGTGTATTCGGGTACTCGTTGAGTGGTTACTTTGAATCGAAAAATCTTGGTCATAGCTTTATGTGCAGTAATAGCCACGGCAACAGTTGTAGGCGTAGTTTTTTTAAACAATCAATCCTTGTTTGGGCAAGAAGTAACAATCAAAGGAAGTTTTTCTCTGGTCGCGGTCACTGATGTAATCTACGGTCCCGCGGGAAACATATCGTTGATAGCTAACAGTATTCCTTTGCAAAATGATTTGGGTGCATCAGAAATCGCCATAGTCGCCGCTTTGTATGTTGACGCAACATACAAGACCGCTTCTGTTTCAGACGGCAAATTCTCCATAAGCGTCCAAACACACTCACCGATAGGCTTAGCGTTTCTCCGGCAGGACGAATCCTTTGTGGGTTATCTAAGCTTAGGTAGCGGCTTAAGCTCTATACCCCTAAACCTGCTTGCCCCCGGCGTAACTGAAATAGATTTGCAAACCCTAACTCTTTCAGGATCAATAATTACACCTTCAAATAACCCAATCGGAAAATCAATCCCCCTGAGCGCTGAAGAATTAGCTGTATTAATCCAAAGCAACTCTATGTTTGCTGCGTATATAGAACAACCCGACGTAGACGACAATGGAGTAGTTGACTTTTTGCAAGACGAATTCTTT
>JAEAMF010000691.1_pt1 | contig 35428 bp, 23 predicted proteins | sample 8958721 | NCBI WGS metagenome assembly JAEAMF01 (sample SAMN16933255, study PRJNA681124) | bioreactor sludge metagenome | isolation source: anaerobic bioreactor treating anionic surfactant - SDBS | place: India: Bengaluru | collected 2019-02-28 | reverse complement strand
CGCGATCGAGCGCGTCTACCGCCGGGCCGACCTGAGGCGCCGGCTGGCGTCGTCACCGACCACCGTCGAAAATGCGGCGGACAGCGCACCGGTCGCTGCCGCGCTGCCCGTCAACTTGAACATCGTCCGGCAGTACGAACTCGAGGCACTGCCCGGCATCGGCCCGGTGATTGCTCAGCGCATCATCCAGTTCCGGGACCAGCAGGGCGGGTTCAAGACGGTTGACCAGCTGCGCCGCGTGTCGGGCATAGGTCCCAAGCGGTTCGCGGCCCTCGCCGGCCTGGTCACGGTTGTCCCGGAAAGCGGCGCTGCCCGGCAGCCAGGGGCCGCCGGGCAGCAGCGATAGTCGAGATTAGTCCAGTTTCGCCAGTTTGGCCGAGCCCAGTGTCCGTCCCAGCTGATCGGACAACGCGCAGAAGTACACGCCGCCGGACAGATCATGGTTCAGTTCGTCTTTGCCATCCCAGGTCACCTGCGTAGCGCCGGCCTCGTTGACCGAGCGTACCGGTCGGCCCGAAGCATCGAACACGACCAGGTTTTCGCCCGCGGCCAGCGGGCGGCTCAGGCGGATGACGGTCTGGCGGCTGAACTGCGCCGGCAACGCGGACAGCTGGCAGGCCGTCGGCGCGGGCAGCCGGCCTTCCGCGATGCCGACTTCAGTGACTACCCTGATGACGCCGTCATAGGGATAGAGGTTCTGGCCGGTGACAACGAGGCGCATGTTCCCGGTATCGTTGGGGCTGACTTCGAGGAGCACCCGGCCCTGGCTGTCGGTGTTGCCGTACTTGTAGACGGCAGTGCCCATCGAGGCGCAGACCCTGGCGCCGGCTACTGGGCTGCTGCCGGAAGTCACGGTGATCTCCAGCGTCCGCGGCTGGGGCAGGATCTCGGCCGGGTGCTGCACGGCCAGGCGCTTCGGGGTGGCCGTCCAGATGCCCAGCTCCGGGTCGCCGAGCAGGTTGAACCCACGATAGTCGCTGGTGTAGGTAGGAAACTGCTGGCGCAGGTAGTACCGCGCGCGGTTGGCCGCTTGACCAAGCCGGTAGTAGTTCTCGGAGAACAGGGCGGAGAAGAAACCGCGGGCGACCGCGCTGCGCAGGGCGGCCACGTTAGAGGCAGAATGGGTGTTGCCAAAGAAGGCTACGCCGCCCTTCATGCTCGAGGTCGTGCCGACCTTGAGCCAGGCCTCGCCGACCATGGACTCGTTCGGGGTCAGGGTCATCGTCTCGCAGGTCGTTGAGATGATGATGGGGAGCTCGCGACCGTTGGCCGTATTCGCCGGGTTGATGTTGAAGGGCTGGTACCAGTTCCCGCCGGCGGTTCCGCGATAGAGCACCAGGCCGGTGCCCTGGTTCACCGATGCGACGATATCGGGCCAACTGTCGCCGCGCAGGGTGGAAAGCGAGTCGCAGCCGACGTAGCCGCCGGCCTGGCCGCAGAGCTGGGCCGCGTAGCGGACGTCGGACCAGTACAGCTGCCAGTCGTCGTCGTTCCGGTCCTGGATGATAGTGGTCAACCGGCGCATCCACAACGAGTCGGTCAGGTCCGGCGTCTGCTGGTAGGCAAGAGTCTTGGCGACCATGACATCGAGCTGGGCCGCAGATTTCGCCGGGAACCGGCCGACCGGGATGTCACTGGCGACATCGCCGTTGACGTCGCTGTAGATGTTGTCGGACGAGTATGACTGGCCCTGCTGGAGCTGGTAGAACCTCGACGTCAGCAGGTTGGGGGCGCCGACGAGCAGGACATACTCCGGCCTGATCACCCAGTTGTTGTAGGCGTTTCTGATGTAGTTCTTGATAGAAGTGGTATCAGTGCCTACCTGGCTCAGGGGAACGACCATCGTTTCGAGGCCGGTGGCCTTCTTCCAGGTTGCCAGCGGCTGGATCGAAGTCTGCAGTTCGTCCTTGCAGATTACGAGATAGCGGGCTCCGTCCTGGGCCAGGACGACGGCCACGGCAAGTGCGGCAAACAGAAGCGCTTTCTTCATCGGCGCCGGTTCCTTTCAGTTGTGCGCTGCGTCATGCTCGAACGTCCGCCTACAAGGCGGAATCAGCCGGGGTCTGCGCTCCAGACACCGTACTATGATAGCATGTCCGGTGGGCGGCTGTCAAGCCGGGTCGGTTGCGGTGCTTGACAGGTCGGCGGCGCCGGTTATCTTGGCCTGCTGATGAAAACTGCCGTCAGGCGCGCGGGCCGAGCGCTTGTGCCGTGCGCCGGCATTATCGGTGCCGGTCGTCTGGGGTCGGCACTGGCCTGGCACCTGCGGTCGTCCGGGTTCCGGGTGCTGATTGCCGACCGCGTCCCGGCGCGGGCGCGGGCGGCGTGCCGGTTCGTCGGCCGGTCCTGCCGCCGGTTGGCGCCGGCTGAGGTCGCCGGAGCCGGCGGCGTGCTGTTTCTGACGGTGCCCGACCGCGTCATCCCCGCGCTTTTCATCTCGGTAAGGAGCCACCTGAAACCGGGCACGCTGGTCGTTCATTGCGCGGGTTCGTCCGGCATCGAGCTGTTCGGTACGGATGTGCCCGACGGCGTTGAGACGCTGGCGCTGCACCCGGTGCAGAGCTTCGCGGACCGCGGCCAGGCGGCGCGCAGCTTGCGCGGTTGCTGGTTCGGGATAGACGGTTCGACCGCCGGCATGCGCTTCGGACGCAGTTTCGTGCGGCGGCTGGGCGGCCGGTGCATCCGGGTGACCGCCGAACAGCGGCCGCTGTACCACGCGATGTGTGTTTTCGTTTCGAACTTCGAGTGCGCGCTCCTCGATGCCGGGCAGGCGCTCGCGCAGCGGCTCGGGCTCGGCCGGGCCACGACCGGTCCGATGCTCGCCGCCCTCGCCCGAACCGTGCTCGACAACTCAGTCCGGGAGGGCGTAGACCGCAGCCTGACCGGCCCGGTCGAACGCGGCGACGCCGCGACTGTGCGCCGGCACCTGGCAGCGCTCGCTGACGCGGCCCCTGAGCTGGGCCCGCTGTACCGGGCGGCGTCGCAGCGCCTGGTCGTGATTGCGCGGCGCCGGGGACTGGAACCAGCCGCGGCCCGGGGCATGCTCAAGGTGCTGTCGTCCGCGGGAAGGAAATCGGGCAGTCGATGAACCGAGGCGCGGGGATTCTGGTAGCGACCGGGCTTGTGGCGGCGCTGGTGTCCGGGCCCGGCTGCGCCAAGAAGATGCTGCCGCCGAGTCCGGACCGGTTCGCGCCGCACCTGGTGATGGTCACCACGCGTGGCCGGTCCAGCCTGGAGCTTGAGTTTGACGAGCTGATCGGGCCGGAGGGGCTGGCAAGCGACAGTTTTATCATCACCCGGGATGATGACAGCCTGCTGGCCGTCCGCGGGGTGACGCTGGGCCGGCGTGACGGCCGGGTTGCACTCTGGACCGGGCTCCAATCGCCGCGGGTCTACCGGCTGGGCGGGGTGGTGCGCGACACCGCCCGCAACCCGGGTCGGTTCCGCACGCGGTTCATGGGCTCGGCCCGCGCCGACACGGTTGCACCTGAGGTGGCGCGGGTGGAACCCGCCCCGTGGGCCACGCGGGTCCCGCGGCCGCTGATGCGGGTCGAGTTCAGCGAGACGATGGATACCCTGCAGCGGCCGGCGCTGCTGATGTTGCCGGCGCGCTATGACAGCCTGGTCCGCGTGTCGTGGAACTCAGACTGGCAGGGCCTGAGCGTCGGTTTTCTGCCGCGGCGGCCGGCGGGCGATTCCGTTCCGGAAGCCGGTGCCGGCGGCGACACGCCCGCCGGCGCGACAGCGGATACCGGCACTGCGGAAACTGGCAAGAAGGGCCTGCCAACGGATTCGGGTGCACCATTACCGGCGCCGCCGGCCGACCGGGTCTACGCGTTGCTGCTGCCCGGTTTGCGCGACCTCGAGGGCAATCCGAGTCGCCGGCCGGGATTCAGTTGCTGGACGGCCGATTCGCTCTTCGACGGCGTGAACCTCTCCGGCCGGGTTGCCGCGTTTGCGGGCTGGGGAGCGGTGCTGTTTCACGACAGCGTTACCGCAGCGCTCGCACCGGTGCTCGAGGACGGCAGTTACTCGGCGCGGCTCGCCGCCGGCCGCTACGACGTCGAGGCGGTCGCGGACACCGACCTTGACGGTCTCATCGACCGGTCCGTCCTGCGGCCGGGCGTCCTGGTCAGCGCCGATTCCGGCCGGGCGGCAGTCCTTGACAGCCTCGTGCTGGCGCCGGTCGCGCTCCCGACTGCGATTCATGGCTATCGCCGCTAGCGTCATCCTGCTGGTGCTGGCGATACTGGCGTACGCGCGCCATTTGCGGCAAGCCGGCTGGCTGCTGGCCTTGAGGCTTCTCGTCGTGCTGCTGCTCGCTGCAATCCTCCTCGACCTGGTACTGGACCGGGAGTGGACCCGTCGTTCCAATACCGCCGTCCTGCTGCTGGACCGGTCGCTCAGCATGACGGTGGCGGGCGCGGATTCGGTCGGGCGGTCCGTCGCCGACCGACTGCAGTTGCCGGCCGGGGTCAGGCGTCGCGACTGGGTGTTTGGTGACTCGGCAAGACCGACCGGAGACGGGTCGTCGGTCCCGGACTCGCTGTTTGCCGGCCGCACCCGGCTGGCGGCGGCGCTGAAGACCGTGTCGCGCGTCCGGCCGGGCGCGGTCGTAGTCGTCAGCGACGGCCAGGACAACGGCGAGGAAGACCCGGTCGGGCTGGCGCGGTCCGCGGGCGTGCCGGTGTACACCATCGGCTGCGGCCGCAGCGCCGGGCCGAACCTGGCAATCACCGATTTGGCCGTGCCGGACGATGTCTATGCCGGCGAGACCGTCCTGGTCGCGGTCCGGGTCAGCGCCACCGGCGGCCGCGACCCGGTCGGCGCCCGGTCGGCTGCCCGGCTGGGCGGGGCCAGCCGGGAGCTGTCGTTCGCCCCGGGCGGTGGCGACCTCGACGTCGAGTTTCGCACGGCCTTTCCATCGGCCGGCGTGCGCCCGGTGCGCGTCGCGGTTGACAGCCTGCCGGGAGAATCGGACCTTTCGGACAATGTCCGCGAGACGGCGGTGCGGGTGCGCCCGGGCCGGGTGCGCGTCCGCTACGTCACGAACCGTCCCGGCCCGGGTACCCGGCTGCTCGGCACGGCGTTGCGGGCCGACCCGCGGGTCGAACTCGGCGCGGCGGCGACGCTGGTCGGCCCGGTGAGCGCCGGCGAGAGCCTGGCGGGCATTGACGTGCTGGTCATCGATGGCATGGACGAGCCGGCGGCGAATGGCGACGCGTTGCGCCGGCTGGTCGAGCACGTCGAACAGGGGGCCGGCGCGCTGGTCATCGCCGGGCCGGATTTCCGGGCCGGGCCGCTGCTGCAACGTCTGCTCGGGCTGGCCGCCGCACCGGCGGCCGGCGCCGGGAGCTACGCGCCGGCACTGGGTCCGGGCGGGCGGTTCCTGAACGCACTGGCCGGGATCGATTTCGGCAGGCTGCGGCCGTTCGACCGGTTCTTCCGGGCGACGCCACCGGCCGGCGCGGATGTCTGGCTGGCGGACTCGGCGTCCGGGGCGGCATTGGTATGGGCCCGGGCGGCGGGCCGGGGCCGGGTGGTGTTCGTCGCCGGCGAGCCGCTGTGGCGCTGGGGTTTCGCCGACCAGCGCGCGGGCGATGCCCCGGAACCTGAGACCTCAAGCCCGTTGGAGGTGATGCTGGGTGTGGTGCTGCGTTACCTTACCGAAGCGCCGGCCCGGCAGTTTGAGCTGAGCGCCGACCGCGCGAGTTACTACTCGAGCCAGCCGGTCCGGCTGTCGCTGCGGGCCCGCGTCCCGGACGGCGGGCCGTGGTCGGGCTTGGACGTCCGGATGGCGCTGGACAGCGGCGCGGCCGATATCCCGATGACCGAGGTTAGGGATGGGTCGTACGAAGGACGGCTGTCGGCCCTGGGTCCAGGGGAGCGGCGAGTCGCTGCGACGGTGCGGTTGGGCGATTCGATACTGGGCAGTGCGGGGACCGAGTTCGCCGTGCTCCAGCAGCAGCTCGAATACGCCCGGACCGGGCTCAACCGGGACCTGCTGGTGCGGCTGGCCGAGGCCGGCGGCGGTCGCTACTACGAAGCGGACAGCGTGCCGGCAAACGGGATCGAACTGGCAACAGCCCCGGCGCGCTACCGACTCAGATTCCAGCCGAGGCGCAGCCCGTGGACGTATGCCGTGCTCGTCCTGCTGTTCGGTCTGGAACTGGTGCTGAGACGAAGGAAAGGACTCATGTGAGCGGACGGACAGGCGAAGTCAGGGTGAGGATAACGACAATGCCAGATGGCAGATGCGAGATGTGAGATGGCAGATGTGGGAGGGGCGGACGAAGGCAGAAGGCAGAAGCCAGAATGCTGAAGGCAGAATGAGGATGAGGGCAATGTCAGAGGTCAGAAGGACGGCCGGACAGCAAGACAGCGAGAAGAAAAGACAGAAGGACAGCCGGACAGCGAGACAGTCAGAACGTCAGGCCTTCCGGCTCCGCCCGTGGGGCTGGCTGCTGCTGTTGCTGCTGGTCGCTTCTGCCCAGGCCGACACCGGCGCGCGGGTCGCGGAGTGGCTCCAGTCGCGCGGCCTGAGTCCCGAGCTCATCGTACTGCTGATTGCAATGGTCCCGATAGTGGAACTCAGAGGTTCGGTCCCGGTCGGGATACTGCTGTTCAACATGCCCTGGTGGCAGGCGGTGCTGTGGTCAGTCGCCGGCAACATCCTGCCGATATTCCTTGTGCTGTTGCTGCTCGAGAAGGTCGTCGGCTGGCTGGGCCGGTTCCGGCTGTTCCGGCGGTTCTTCGACTGGCTGTTTGCCCGGGCGCGCAGCAAGAGCACCTCGGTGCAGAAGTACGAGTTCTGGGGCCTGGCGACCTTCGTCGGCATCCCGCTGCCCGGCACCGGCGCGTGGACCGGCTCGGTAGTCGCGGTGGTGCTGGGCCTGCGCTACTGGCGGTCGCTCCTGGCGTGCTTCGTCGGTGTGCTGATGGCGGCCGCGGTCGTGACATTCCTGTCGGTGTTGGGCCGGCAGTTCAAGGTTGTCGGGATTGCGCTTGTCGTATTGCTCGTTGCCGGCTTCGCCTACGCGGTCATCAGCGTGGCCCGCAGGGCGAAGAAACCCGGCGCCTAGCGTCCGAGCCGGTCCAGAAACTGCCGGACCTTGCCGGTCTCGGGTGAACCCGGTTCCAGTTCCAGGTAGCGTTCCAGGTACGCGCGGCTGCTGTCGGCCGAACCGCTGAAGAAGTACAGGATGCCTTTGTTCTCGACTGCGCCCGGGTAGTCGGGGAAGTAGTCCAGCGCCAGGTTGAAGTCGGCGAGCGCGCCGGCGACGTCCTCCCGGCCGAAACGCCGGATGCCCCGGCGGTTCACCGTGGCGGCGAAGCGGCGGCACAGGTTGCGGGTTTCGTTGTCGCGGAACCGGGACAGGCGGTAACGGTCCGGGCCGGGGAAGGCGATCCCGGCGTCTTGGCCGGTGGTATCCGGTCCGGGGCTGTACCGGTAAGTCAGGCCGTGCAGGTGCAGGAAGAAGTCGTTCCACGAATCAGGCCAGGACTGGAAGTCGCGCGGCAGCCAGTACACGTCCCGGTCCGAGGACCAGGCGCGGACGAGGAGCAGTTTGACCTGCTGGACGCTGGACTTGGCAAGTTCGCCGAAGTCGGTGCCCCGCGCGCCAGCCGACCAGAGGTTGCCGGCGATGTCCCCGGCCTGTTCCGGGACCGGGAGGACCTTAGCCAGTTGTTCGAGGTACCACGGGAACACGAGGTGGTGTTCGCTGACGACAGTCAGCCGGCCGGGCGGCGAGTCGGCCAGGGACCAGCGCAGGCCCTGCACCGCGCTGTAGTCGTCGGTGAACAGCACCGCGCCCGGGGGCAGCTCCCGGACCACGGACTCGCTCAGGTCGGCCAGCCCGCGCAGGCGCGAGCGGTCCAGTTCCGGGTACCACAGCACCAGCGGCAAGACCAGGGCGGCGAACGGCAGCCAGCGCATCACCTTGTGGCGGCTGCTGAGCCAGTCGAATCCTACGCCGACCACCAATACCGACGCCAGGTAGGCGGGCAGCAGGTAACCTTCTTTGTCCGGGATGTTGTAGGCGACGGTGAAGCCAATGGTCAGGGCGAAGCCCAGGGCCAGGGCGACGAGCAGTCGGCGGCCGCGCTCAAGATACCAGATGACGCCGGGCACGAGCAGCGGCCACAAGACCAGGAACTGCCTGCCGAGAACACCGGGCAGACCGGCAAACTGGCTGCCGACGTATCCTTCCGGCCCGGCCAGCAGGCGGTAGCTGTAGGTCCGGGCGCTGACGAACCGGGCGAAGTCGCCGGAGGTCGAGATACCGCCCCAGCCCGGCACCGGCCCGGGCCGGGCAAGCACCGGCACGAGCAGATACAGCAGCGGGCCGGCCAGTAAAAGGAGCGCTGCGGCGAGCCAGGCGCGACTGCTGATACTGCGCACCGGGCCGGCGAAGAGCAGGATGACGATTGAGGGCAGCCAGAGGACGATTGTCAGGTGGTTCGCCAGGCCGAGTCCGAACAGCGCAGCGGCCAACAGCACGTACCGGCTCTCTTCGGACCGCTGCCACGACACGATGGCGTACAGCAGCCCGGACAGCAGCAGGGACTGGAACGCGTAGACCTCGAGCGCGGTCGCCTGGCTCCACATCTCGTAACACAGCATCCAGGCCAGGCCGGCGAACAGACCCGATACCCTGCTGCCGGTCAGTCTGCGGACGGACAGGAACACGAAGAGACACGAACCCGCGGCCGAGAGCGCGGACCAGAGGTTCAGCCGGAACGGCAGGGCAAGGACAGGGACCTGCGAAATGAGGCGGAGGATTGTGGTCAGCAGGGGATAGCCGGGCGGGTGGGCGAGCACGAAGAACCGGCCGCAGAGCGCCAGTTCAGCCGAATCCATCCAGTACAGGCTGCGGCAGCAGGTCAGGGCGTAGAGGAGGAGCGGGACGAGGAACGAGGCGAGCGCGAACAGGACATCGAGTCCGCGGCCTTCGGGCCTTCTGTCATTCACCGGCCGATTCTATGGACGATGTCAGGGCAGTCAAGGCAACGAAGACGACCCTGGCTGGCGTCTGCCCGGGCAGTTACACAGCAGAGCGGCCAGGTGGCTGGTGCTCAGGACGTCCTGCTTGAGCTCGGGCTTAGGTTGTCTCGGGTCTTTGGCGGTGAGCGGTCCCTACCTGAGCTTCAGGACTCGGACCGCCGCCGTCGATGGCGAGATGACGGAGTAGACTCCGGCTGGGAGAGAGGAAAGGTCGTTCGTGCCGGGAACAAGCGCCATCACCTTCCTTCCGGCTGCGTCCACCAGGTCCGCCGGGCCGGCGCCGGAGTGTAGATACCTCGCGGAGATGATGGTCGCGTGGGCTTGCAGTATCGGCCTTCGCCCAAGCGGCTCGGCGATGGCGGTGCTGGTGTCCCGAATGACGGAGACCGTCCCCGAACCGCGGTTCGCGGCATAGATGCGACTATTCGTACTATTCCAGGCCAGTGCCCAGGGATCTCTACCAACCGCCACGGCAGTCACAACGGTATCGCTGCGCCCATCGAGAACTATGACGGTGTCATTCTGTGACGGGCTGCCAGCAAAGCATGCAACGTACACTTTTGCTCCCGTGGTGTCGCAGACCATGGCAGCGATGCCCCCCCAGGTGGCGATTCTGGAAGTAATGACGTGCGTTCGACAGTCCAGCACGTAAACGGTGTCCAGCGGGTCATGCGCAACCATGACCTTGTTGGGGTACGGCGCAGCGCACATCTCACGTCCTCGGACTCTGATGCGGGCGACTACCGAGCAGCTATACGGTGACAGTGCCCAAAGCGTGTCACGCCCGCTGAAGTACAGCAGGTCGTCAACTGGATTCCTGATGGAGTAGTTCGAGTAGCGGCCGAGGTGGATGGTCCGGTACAGCGTATCAAGCCTGCAGTCCACCACATATACGCTGTCTCCTCCAGAAGTCGTGCAGAAGAGCTTGTTGGAGTGTGGATGCCACAGCATAGACACTGGCGCGCCCCGGAATGTAATGGAACTCACCAGCGTGTCAGCGTGTGCATCCAGGACGTAGATTCGCCGGTCGTCGTAGGAGGCGACATAGAGCTTGTTCCCCGACGCGCAATACTCGGCGTCATGCGGCCAGTCACCAACGGAGACGCATGACAGCAGCGTGTCGCCAACACCGTCTATGACCGCAATGACGTCGTCATACTGACACATGCAGTACACCTTGTTCTCCGTTGAGTTCCAGGCAAGTCCACCGGCAGGCCCCGGTATGCTGACCCGCGCTACAAGCTGGTTGCTGACACCATCGATGATGTCTACTCGGCCATATTCGAACTCGGAGACGTAGACTTTGTTACTGGTGGGGTTCCACAGAATATCGCAGGGGTTGACACCCAGCGAAATGGTAGTCTCCAGGTATTGCGCGATTGAAGGCACTGGCAAGAGCAGGGCGACGGCGAGGGCCGCGAGGGTGAGTCGCGGAGCTGCGTTCTGCCTCAGCCTGAGCATGAGGTATTGGACGGCAGAATTCGGGCGTTGTCAAGTCCCGGTGAGGCGCCGAGTCGGCCAATCGGTCGCCGGAGATTGCTGCGCTACTCACGTTTCATATCTCTTGGCCGGCGCGGGGCATCGGCACCCTCCCCTGGCCGAGGGGTACATCCCCGGGGACACCCTCCCGGACACCCCCCGGGACACCTGGAGAGTGTCCGAGGGGGACTACCCCCGGTACTACCCGGGATAGTCCCGGGAGATGACCTACCCGGACTAATACCGGGACACCGGGCCGGACACCCGGGGGTACTACCCCGGGGTGACGGGGCAGTAGTCCCGGGAAGAGACCTGGGGGTACTAGCCCGGGGAGTACCGGCAGGACACCCCGGGGTACACCCCGGGGGGCACGGGGGGGATGGCCCCCGGGCAGGGGGGGGATCCGATCCCCCATCGGGAAACGGCCCGGTTTTGTCGCTCGGCCGGTCGCGCGACTATCACCTTGTGAGAACCGGATTGCTGGGGATTGCTGGAGACGCTTCCATTAAGGAAATGTAGGAAAGGGTCCCTCACGACCTCACGGCCCGGGCTGTGAGCTGTTAGCTGTAGGCTGTTAGCTCGCTGCGGAAGTCATCGGGCAGATGCCGGGGCGGAGGCAGCGGCGGAAATGTGGAAAGTGTCCCTCACGGTCTCCTCTTGGCGGTTCTCACCCGGTGTAGCCGCTCAGTGAAACCGCCTTCCTTCTCAAAAGCGGTGGCCTGGGCAGCGAGTTGGCGGTCCAGCAGCGCGGTTGCCACCGCGATGAGAGCCAGCGCCGCGTTCGCCGCTATCTCGGGTCGCGTGGAGAATGCGGACGATGCGGACCTGGCGGACGTTGCGGACTCCACACTCCGGCAGGCGCCGTGCACCTCCTGAACCCACACGGCCACCTCCTCGATCTTCGTGAATCGTTTGGCGACAAGGTCAACCCGGCGGCGGTCGTTCCTTTCCCAGCACCGGAGGCCCCGCTGGCGCAAGTAGTCCTCGTAGTCGAGGCGCAGTTCCTCAAGGCTTGCACGGGCGACATTGGTGAGTTTGAGCTCAGTCTTCTTTGAGGTCCCGGAGGCAAGGCTGCCCTCGGCGATGTTCTGAACGCCTGACCGCGCCGCCTGAACCATCTGGTCTCGCATCCGGCCGGAACGCGCGACGTAACGGTCGCAGAATCTGACCGTAACGTCGTAGACCAGTTGCGCGACTACGAAGCTCTTCAGCTTGCGGTAGCCGCCATGCTTGGGAATCAGCGGTTCACTCATCGGTGCCAGTGTGAAACGGGTCGCTCCGGCAGACCGAGTTGTCCGCGCCGTCAGCGTCGTCCACTTCGTCCGCCTCCCACCTGCCGCGATTCGCGCGCCTCTATAATCCTGATTTCCCCTTCCATCAGCCCGTACAACTCATACACCAGCGCGTCGATTTGCCTATCGGTGACGGCGATGGTGCGCTCCAAGGCCTCGCGCTCGTGCGGGGTTGAGGACGGAAACAAGAACGGTCGACTGCGGCTACCCGACATGAAGACCGCTCGGTCGCGGGCAAAGCGCCGGACCAGGTCTTGGACGGTTTTCGGCACCGCTGCACCGCCTGCCATGCGGCTAAACTAGCCCTTTCGCGGTCTATTGTCAAGCTTGTTTGCCGCCAAGTTGCCGTGTTCGGACGGCGTTGAGGCGGCAGGGGAGGCCGCCCCGGAGGTCACCCTGCAGGTCGGCCGGGGGGTCGCCCTCCGGGCAACCGGGCAGGTCGCTCTGGGGGTGACCGGGGAGGCCAGGGGCAGAGTGACGGGCGGAGCCGCCGGGGAGGCCACGGGCCGGGCGAGGGAGGAGGTCACAGAGGAGGTGACGGGCCGGGCCAGAGGACGGGTGACGGGGCGGGTGACGGGGAGAGCAGCGGACAGGGTGGCCGGGGAGGTGACAGAGGGGGCGACCCCGGGGGCAACCCCTGGGTAACCCACCCCCCTGCCCCAAGACACATCTTTTCGCTCCATTGCACTTTTCTGCCCGTCATCGGGGCCATAAGAACAGCCTGAGAGCCGGACAGACGGACGGCAGGAGGGCCAGAGCCGGATAGCAGGACGGCCGGAGAGCCTGACAGCCGGGGCGAAGCCAAAGGCCAGAAGGCAGAAGCCAAGAGCCAAAAGCCAAAGCAGGGCGAAGGCAGAAGCTAGAAGCCAGAATGCAGAAGGCAGAAGTGGAGAGTGAACCACAGATGAATACAGATGAGCAGGCAGATGGCGGAACAGCCGGAAGGCTCAGTTTCGTATAAGTTAACCGGGAATCAGGGCCGAGAAGCACATAACTTCACAGTTTTCAATCGACTAGCTGCTGCTGACGAATCTACCCTACCCCATTCCCCGGGCTGCGGGGAGAATTGCGGGGCAGATTGCGGGACAGGTGGTTCGGGAGATTGCGGGGAGAGCGATGAGGCGGGCGGCCTGGAGAATTGCGGGGAGGATTACGGGCCAGGTGGTGAGGCCGGCAATCCGCAGGGAGATGGGGACCGCGGTTCTCCTCTTGGCCCGGTGAGTCGCCTGGGTCGTGGCGGGCCGGGTGGCGAGGGGAGTAGCGGGGAGAATCGCGGGGACGGTAACGGGGCAGATGATTGGGCAGGCGATGAGGGGAAGCACGAGGAGGAGCATGGGAGGAATGGTTGGGCGGACTTGCGGCGGGGCGAGGCTAGGTCGCGGGGCGCTCTGCGAAGAGCGGGTAGAGCCGGACCCGGGTCTGCTGGTCCACCGGCCGGAAGAGCTTGAACTGCATGGAGTGCGTGGCGCGGCCCTGGGTCAGTGAACGGACCGAGGTGGCGTAGCCAAAGGTGCGCGACAGCGGGACCTCGGCGGAGACAATCTGGTGGCCTTTGACCGCTTCCATGTGCGTGATGCGGCCGTCACGGGCGGTGACGTCCTGCAGCACCGTGCCGAGGTAGGTGTCCGGAGTGACGACTTCCAGTTCCATTATCGGTTCGAGGAATGTCGGCTGCGCGGCCATGAAGGCGTCGCGGAACGCCAGCCCGGTCGCGACCTGGAAGTCGACTTCCGATGATTCCTCCTCCGAGAACTCGGCGCCGGTGATGACCGCCCGGGCGTTGATGACCTCGTAGCCGGCGAGCACGCCGGCGGCGAAGGAGTCGTGCACCGCCTGTTTGACCGCGGCCAGCAGGGGCTCGGGCAGGGAGTCGCGCTTGAGTTCGCTGGCGAAGTCGGTGCCGGTCTCGAGTGGTTCGAGCCGGAGCCGGACGACCGCGAAGTGGCCCTTGTCCGCAGTCTTGCGCACGAACCGGCCCTCGGCGCTGCCGGTGGCGAGCACGGTTTCCCGGTAGGAGACCTGCGGCTTGCCCGAGTGGACGCCGACCTTGTAGTCGCGGGTCATCCGGTCGAGCAGGATGTCGAGGTGCAGCTCGCCCATCCCGGACAGGATGAGCTGTCCGGTTTCCTCGTCGGTGCGGACCCGGAAGGTCGGGTCTTCGAGCGCGAGCATCGCCAGCGTCTCGTGCAGTTTCTCTTCCTCGGACTTGCTGTGGGGTTCGATGGCGATGAACACGACCGGTTCCGGGATGTCGATGGACTCGTAGGCGATGGGATGGGCGAGGTTGGCGAGCGTCTGGCCGGTGTGGCTTTCTTTCAGCCCGACGACCGCGCCGATTTCGCCGGCGGAGAGCGATTCGACTTCCTCCTGCCGGTTGGCGTGCATCATCAGCAGCTTGGCGATGCGCACCCGCTTCATCTCGGGCACCGCCCAGACGACCTCGCCGGACTTGACCTTGCCGGAGTAGACGCGGACGTAGGACAGCATGCCGCGGTGCGGGTCGGCGGCAAGCTTGAACACCAGGCCGGAGAAGGGGGCCTTGGGGTCGGCGGGCCGGCTGATTTCCTCGCCGGTCTTGGGGTCGGTGCCCCGGGTCGGCGGGATGTCGAGCGGCGAGGGCAGGTAGTCGACGACGCCGTCGAGCAGCTTCTGGATGCCCTTGTTACGGAACGCGGTGCCGCAGAACACCGGGACGATGCGCAACTCGATGGTGCCCTTGCGCAGGGCGCGCCTGAGGTCGTCCGGGCCGATGGGCTGGCCGGAGACGTACTTCTCGAGCAGCTGTTCGTCGAAGGTGGTCAGGACGTCGACGAGCCGGTGGCGGGCCGATTCGACTTCGGCGCGGCGCTCGTCGGGCACCGGCTGTTCCTCGTAGCTGGCGCCCAAGTCGTCGGAATGCCAGACGCAGGCCGTTTCGGTGACCAGGTCGATGACGCCCCGGAACTCATCCTCGCTGCCGATGGGTAGCTGTACCGGCAACGGAATCTGCCGGAACGACTCCTGCATCATCCGGACGACGCGGCCGAAGTCGGAGCCTGTGCGGTCGAGCTTGTTGATGAAGGCGATGCGCGGCACACAATACCGGTCGGCCTGGCGCCAGACGGTCTCGGACTGGGGCTCGACCCCGCCGACCCCGCAGAAGACGATGATGGCCCCGTCCAGCACCTTCAGCGACCGCTCGACCTCGATGGTGAAGTCGACGTGGCCGGGTGTGTCGATGATGTTCAGCCGGTAGTCGCGCCAGTGGACGGTCGTCGCCGCCGAGGTGATGGTGATGCCGCGTTCGCGCTCCTGGGCCATCCAGTCCATCTGGGTCGTGCCGTCGTCGATTTCGCCCATGCGATGGATGCGGCCGGTGTAGTAGAGGATGCGCTCGGTCGTAGTCGTCTTGCCCGCGTCGATGTGCGCGGCGATGCCGATGTTGCGCGTGCGTTCGAGCGGGGCGTCAGCCATAAGCTGCTATGCTAGCTGGCGGCGGAAACTTGTCAATCGGCCAGCGTCGGTTCATCGACGAGCCGGTCGGACCGGGCGAACAGCGGGACGCCCAGCCGGCGCAGGGTAACCACGGTCCAGACGAGCGCGGCGACGGCCGCCAGGCCGTCGGACACCGGCAGCGCGGCCCAGAAGCCCGTCAGGCCGAAGAGGCGCGACAGGATGAGGAGGGCCGGCAGGTAGAGGATCAACTGGCGGGTGAGCGACAGCAGCATCGCGGGCAGCGCCCGGCCGATGCCCTGGAAGAACGAGGTGGCGATGACCGACACGCCGACCCCGGCGAAGCAGGTCGCGCCGATGCGCAAGGCGCGGGCGGCGAGGGCGGTAAAGACCGGGTCACGGCTGAACAGCCCGACGAACAGCCTGGGGAAGAGCAGCAGCAGCACGCTGAACGAGGCGGTCAGCGCGGTCGCGGCCAGCCCGGCCTTGACCAGGACCGCGCGCACCCGGCCGCGCTGGCGGGCGCCGAAGTTGTAGCCGATGAGCGGCAGCGCGCCCTGGCCGATGCCCAGGCAGGGCATCACCGCCAGCGAGAACAGCCGGAACATCACGCCCGAGGCGGCGAGCGGCATCGAGCCGAACCGGACCACCGTGTTGTTGGCCACCGCGGTGACGACGCTGCCGGAGAGCTGGATTGTCATCGACGGCAAGCCGACCGCGTAGATGCGGGACCAGAGCCGGGGCGCGGGCGCGAATTCGCGGGGGTGGAAGTGGTAGCCGCTCGCCCGGCTGATGAAGTAGGCGACGTAGAGCACAGTCGAGAGCGTCTGGGCGATGACGGTCGCGAGCGCGGCGCCGCCCACGCCCATCGCCGGGAATGGGCCGATGCCGAAGATCAGCAGCGGGTCGAGCACGACGTTGGTGACCGCGCCGGCAATCATGATGGCCATCGACAGGTTGGGGTTGCCCTCGGCCCGGATGAGGTTGTTGGCGACCATCGGGAAGAACACCGTCGTCGCGCCCCACACGATGGTGCGGATGTAGTCGCGGGACAGGCCGATGGTGTCGGGCCGGGCGCCGAGCAGGCGCAGGATCGGGTCGGTCCAGGTCAGCACGACGAACATCATCACCAGGCCCGAGACCAGGGACAGCAGGATGGCCTGGGCGCCGGCCCGGTTGGCGGCGGCGTGGTCGCCCGCGCCCAGCGACCGGGCGATGAGCGAGTTGGCGCCGACGCCGACCCCGAGCGAGACCGCCATCATCACGAGCTGCACCGGCCAGACCAGGGTGAGCGCGGCGATCGCCTCGTGGCCGAGCCGGCCGACGAAGGCGGTGTCGACGATGTTGTAGGTTGCGCTGACGAGCATGCCGACGAGTGCGGGCAGCGAGAACTGCAGAAGCAGCCGGCCGACCGGCGCCGTGCCCATCTGGGCGGAACGGCCGAACCGGGGCGGCGGGATTTCGGCGGTCTTGTCGGTCGGTGAAGCCAACCAGGTATTCTATCGGCCGGCGTCGCGGCAGTCCAGCCGGGAAGACCGGGCCGTCGTCGAGCGGGTCGGCTGAGTTCAGACCGGCGCGTTGCGGATGCGCTCGGCCGCGTCGTCCAGTTCCTTGTCCGAGAGCACGGGCTTGAGCCGGGCCTGGCAGTAGTGGTGGAAGTCGAGCGCCTTGTCCAGGATGTTGTCCTCGCCCTCGACCGACGGGACGATGAGCATGTGGACGTGAGGCACCCGGGTGCCTCGCAACAACAGGGTGACGTGGCGGCACTTGAACGCCTTCTTCACCTTGCGGGCGACGAGGTAGACCGACTTGAGAAACGGGCCGGCGACGCCGTCCTGGGGCTCGATGTCGGTGAACCACTGGACGTGCTTCTTGGGTATGACTAGGCAGTGGCCCCGGGAGATGGGGTAGAGGTCGAGAAAAGCGAGGGTATGCTTGTCCTCGTAGACTCTGCGGGCCGGCGCCTTGCCGGCGACGATGTCGCAGAAGATACAGCTGCTCATAGGTGCTCCTTACCGGTCAGTTGGCTTGCAGACGACCTCTCGGACGACGGTGTCGAAGAACTGGCGCGAATGCGCCGGCCGGACGACGAGCGCGGTGTCGGCGCCGGTACCGGTGCCGGCGACGGCGACGACGTCTCGGCCGTGAGGAATCAGCCCGGCGTCGAGGGCCATGACGGCTATCTCGACGCAGACCTTGGTGCCTTCCCCGAACGTGCGATAGGTGCTGGCAACCACCTCGGCCGGGTACAGTCCGCCGAACTTCATCCGAACGGCCCGGTCGATGCCGGCGAACAGGTGAGTCGTGCGCAACACCGGGATGCCGAGAAGCGCCAGTCGGTTCTCGGTTCCCTCGCTCAATTCGGACTTGCCGAACTCGCGGAACCCCGCGTGGTGGGTCACACAGACGGCGTTGACGCCGGGCGGCAGCAGCCGGCCGAGCGCGAGCGCGGTCCGGCCCGAGGTCGAGGCGACCACGACGTGCCTGATGCCGAGTTCGGCGGCGCGTTCAAGCGCGGCCTTGAGCGTTGCGGCAGTGGAGCGGGCGGGCGATCTTGCTTTCTTCATGTGACCTCCCAGTCAGCCGGCCGATGATAAGCCGGCGCGCGCAACCGGTCAAGAGCGAGGCGGCCCGGAGGCCGCCTCGCATGGTATCTTGGGGGTTCAGTCGACCGGTTCCCAGTAGAGGTCGAGGATGGTGTTGGTCGGGTCCTGCTTGCGGAACCGTGCCTTGACCTTCATGCCGATCTTCGCCTTGCCGCGGACGAGGTAGCCCTTCATGACGGTGCAGCAGCCGGGAATCCTGACGTCAATCTGGTAGTAGGGGTAGGAGATCTCGATGCCGTGGCCGGGGTACTCGACGTGGGTGAAGGTGAAGATCTCGCCGATGACCGGGTTGCGGAACTCGTGCCACTTCATGCGGCCGTGGCAGTCCGGGCAGTCGGCGCGGGGCGGCAGCCAGTAGCCGTGCCGGCAGTTCGGGCAGTGGGTCGCGCGCAGCACGCCCTTCTTCAGTCCTTCAAAGAACGGCGACAGCAGGCCGTAGGTGTGGTGGTGGACGATCGTGCGCGGAAACTCGATGACCATCGCCGGGTCGGCCTGCTCGACCTTCATCGGTACGCCGGTGAACTGGACCTCCGCGGGTTTGGCGGCTTTCTTTGTCTGTTTCACGTTCGCCTCCTAGCCTTTCACTTCGCGCGGGTTGGTGAGGATGCCGCAGGCCACGTGCGAGCCTACGCCGGCGTGGGAGATCCACAGGGCCCGGCGGCGCTTCGGTATCTGGAGCGACTGCCAGTCCTTGGGCTTTTTCTTGCCGAACCGCGTCCACATCTTCTCTTCGCCGTGGAACTTGTCGTACTTGCCCTGGAGCTGCCACAGGCACTCGCCGGCCTGGAAGATGCCGGTCGCGCCGACCGCGTGCATCGTGCCCAGCAGGCCGCCGGACAGGTTCGACGGGCAGCGGCCGCCGTAGTAGGCGTCGCCCGAGGTGATGTAGTCTTCTTCCTTGCCATAGGGTCGCAGGCCGATGTCGCCGTAGGTCTGCAGGTCGGAGATGGTGAAAGCGTCGTGGAGTTCGACCATGTCGAGTTCGTCGCAGGGGTCGCCCCAGATGCCGGCCATGCGGTAGGCCATGTACGAGGCAAACCGCGAGGCGAGGAAGCTCTGGAAACCCGGGTACGGTTCCTGGTACTTCTTTTCCATCCAGTCGTACATGCCCGGCGTCTCGTTGGGCAGCAGCGGGACCTCCATGTTGCGCCGGTCGGCGACGCGGAGGGTGTGGGTGCCGCCCGCGATGTCGAGGCGCATCGGGTGGTCGGAGAGCTTGTAGGCGGTGTCCTCGTCGCAGAGCAGTACCGCGGCCGAGCCGACCGACATCACGCAGCACTCGAGCATCCGCAGCGGGTCGCAGACCACGCGGCCGGAGAGCACTTCCTCGACCGTGTGCTTGCCCGGGTTCTGGGCGAAGGGTGAGGAGCAGGCGTAGAGCCGGTTCTTGACCGCGATGGCGGCCCGGATCTCTTCCTTGACCTTATAGACGTGCGAGAACCGGCGCGCCATCGGCGCGTAGTAGGCGGCGTACATCCGGGCCAGCCGGGTCTCGAAGTCCTTGCAGGCCGCTGTCGAGATGTAGAAGTTGCCGGTGCGGGTGTCGACTTCGTCCATCCGTTCCCAGCCGAGCACCAGCGTGCAGTTGGAGTAGCCGGAGGCGATGGAGTTCGCGCCCACGAGGATCGAGTATCCGCCGGTCGCGCCGCCGGTCTTGACGCCGATGTTGGGCAGCGGGTCGAGCCCCAGGTAGTCGTGGATCTTGGCCTCGCAGAGCAGCTGGTCCTGGAAGTGGTCGGCGAACGCGCCGTACACCGCCATGTTGATGAGGCCCTTGGTCTCGAGCGGGTCGGCCTTCAGGTCGTTTTCCTCGATGAGCATCTTGAAGGCCATCATCGTCAGCTCCTCGAGCTTGTACTCGGGGTAGCGTTTGCGGTAGTCGGTCGTCCCGGCGGCGACCATGTAGACCGGCCGCTGGAACTTGGGAACGCGCAGGTTCCCGGGTTTGAAGCGAATCATCTGGTTCCTCCTTGGTGGGAGATGATTGTTGTGTGCTGGATTGCCGGCGACAACGCTGGATGATAGACACGGGCTACCGGGTGTCAAGGCCGCGGCGCGGGTTCAGGCGCCGGCCGGGCCGGTCTTGGGCAGCCGGACCGTGAAGGTGCTGCCCTTGCCGTACTCGGACCGGACAAGAATCGTGCCGCCGTGTTCGGTGACGACGTGGCGGCAGATGGACAGGCCCAGGCCGGTGCCGGCGACGTCGGGCGTGGCTTCGCGGTTGACGCGGGTGAAGCGGTGGAACAGCCGGGGCAGGTCTTCCTCGCGGATGCCGATACCGGAGTCGGTGACGGACAGCTCGACCTCGCGGCCGAGGTCCCGGCCGCTCACCCGGACCGGTCCGCCGCCGGGTGAGTACTTGATGGCGTTGGATACGAGGTTGTGGACTACGCGCTTGAGCCATTCGAAGTCGCCGCGCACCGGGGGGAAGTGGGCGGGCAGGTCGCTCGCCAGCTGGTGGCCCGGGTTGTGCCGGGCCTCGATGGCGACGATTTCCTCGACGACGGCGGCCAGGTCCACGGGCTGGAGGTTGAGTTCGAGCCGGCCGGTCTCGATGCGCGACAGGGCGAGGAAGTTGTCCACCAGCCCGGCCAGCCGGCGGCCCTGTTCGACGATGATGCGCAGGTACTTGTCGCGCTGGTCGTCGGGCAGCCGCGTCTCGCGCAGCAGTTCGGCAAAGCCGATGATCGGGCCGAGCGGGGTCCGGAGCTCGTGGGCGACGGTCGATGTCATCTCGGACTTGAACCGGTCGACCTCGCGTTCACGGGAGACATCACGCAGCACGACGACGCAGCCCCGGGGCCGGTCCTGTTCGTCCAGCAGCGGCGAGGCGGTGACCGACACCGGCAGGCGGGCGCCGAGTTTGGTGTTCAGGAAGATGTCGGCTTCGCGGCTGGTGACGGTGCGTCGCTCGGCCAGGGCCTGTTCGACCGGGCAGAGCCGCTGGCAGATTTCGCCATCACTCGAGGCGGTGTGAAGGAGTTCCTGGCAGGTCCGGTTCTGGGCCTCGGCCGGGCTGTAGCCGGTCATCTGCACGGCCGCCGGGTTCCAGGCCAGGACGCGGTGGTCGGTGTCGACGACCATCAGGCCTTCGCCGACCGCGGTCAGGATGGACTGGAGCGAGTCCCGCTGCCGTTTCAACTCGGCGGTGGCGGCGCGGACCTTCTCCTCGAGGCCGGAGCGCGACTCCTTGAGCCGGTGGGCCATGGCGTTGAACTCCGCGGCCAGCTCCTCGATTTCGTCGCCGGTAGCCAGGTCGATGACCAGGTCGTGGTCGCGGGCGCCGATGCGGCCGGCGCCGTGGCGCTGGTCGCGCCGGGGCCGGACGACCCGGTCGGAGAGCAGCAGGCCGGCGACCATGACAATGGCCGCGGTCAGCAGGAACACGAAGATGGCGGTGCGGCCGAACTGCGTGACCGGGGCAAGGATTTCGGTCTCGGCCTGCTCGACCGAGACGGTCCAGCCGGAGTTCATGCCGGCGCGCGCCAGCGCGCCGGTCGCGGGCACGGGCGCGAGCGCCACTACCGCTCCGCCCCGGCCGCCGAGCCGGCGGCCGCGGAGCCAGCCCGGGTAGCCGGCGCCGAGCCGGGACTGCCGGTCGGCCGGCACCCGGGGCAGGAAGCCGGTGCGGCTGGCGGGCAGCAGCAGCACCTCGCCGTCGTTGTTCACCAGGGCGGCAAAGCCGGTCTGGCCCGTGACCGCGTCCTCGACTGCCGGCCCGAGCGTTGCCAGGCGGACCGCGCCGATGATGTGACCGGCGGTATGGCCGGAAATGGAGAGCGGCGCCGTGACCTCGAGCCAGTCACGCTCGCGGACATAGTGCAGTTCGCTTGCCGGGACGGCAGCCGGGTCGAGGGGCAGCGGGCCGGCAACCTGGTAGGGCGGTTGCGGGAACGGCCCTGAGGCGGCCAGCACCCAGCCCGTCGAGTCGACGACGAGCAGGAGGTCAAGCGCGCGGCTATCACGGACCTGGTACCCGGATAGGGTGCGGGACAGCGGCCGGTTGAGGACCGCGGCGACCAGCGCGGCGGAGTCGGACCGCCAGTCGGCAGCGCGCGGGGCCGGGTCTACGCTGGCCAGCCCGGGCAGCGCGTCGCCGGTGGCGCGCACCAAGTCGCGGACCTGCTCGTCGATGCGCGTCGCCACGCCGGCCGCGACGGCCATCAGCCGCTGGCCCGCGGCCTCGCGGACCGAGCGCGACATCACCCAGTAGCCGACGAACGACACTACGACCAGCGGGATGATGCCGAGCACCAGCAACCACATGACAATACGGTCCTGGATGCCGAACCGGCGGCGGCCGCCTCTCGGGGTCAATGGCACACTACGTTTATACCCGGCGCCGGGCGGATGTCAAGACCGACCCCATAACCGAAGTAGAGCCGCGTGCTGCGCCCGGCTCAGTTCCTGAACACGAAGGTCACGAAGCAGAAACCCAGGACCGTCGGTGAGTTGAGAATTCACCTCAACCAAACGGCGCCCGAACCCGCTTAGTGCTGTTGGATTCTATCTATGGTCCTCGCACTTCGTGGGTTTCGTGCTTTCGTGGCTATTCCATGTCGGTTATCGGGACTGGTACCGCACGACGTTTGACACCCCGGCCCGGAGGCGTAAAATCGTTGTCTGCCTGTTGAGCCCGTTGAGCTGTTCGGCCGGTTCCCGTCCGGACATAATAGCCGGAGCACATGACCGCTCCGAGGAGGTTCGGTTGTCTTCAAAGTCAGTGACCGTGTTCTTGCTGCTGGCGCTTGCCTCAGCCTCTTTTGCCGGACCGGCGCTGGTCCGGGTGCAGGCCCGCAATTACTGGGAGCTGTATGACCACGTGCCGTTCAAGGGCACTTCCATCGATATCGCCGGCGCGGAGCCGGGCGAGTCGTACGACCTGGTCGTCAGCCGAGCGGAGCTGCCGATAGTGATGGGCTGCGGCCTGCCGGCCGACGTCATCATCGATGACCTGGACACGCGCAGCATCGAGGCGGGCTCGTTCGGGTTCTACTGCTCGTACGACTCGATGAAGAGCACGATGCGCAGGCTGGCGGCCAACTACCCGTCAATCTGCAAGGTTGAGAGCATCGGACCGACGTACGAGGGCCGCTACATCATCGGGGTCAAGATTTCGGACAACCCGGGCGTGGATGAAGATGAGCCCGAGGTGCTGTTCTGCGGCCAGCACCACGCGCGCGAGTGGGCCGCTGGCCAGGTGTGCCGGCACTTTGCCGATACCCTGCTCGCTAACTACGCATCGAATACCGACTTCCGGAATCTTGTCGACAACCACGAGATATGGGTGTTCCCGATTATCAATGTCGACGGGTTCGTCTACGACTACCCGTCCCAGCGGAGCTGGCGCAAGAGCCGCCAGCCGTTCTCCAGCTCCATTGGCTGTGACGACAACCGTGACTACAACGGCGTGTGCAGCGGCAACCGGATGGCTGACTGGGGTTCGCTCGTCGCCGGGTCGCGCACCACGCACCTGCCCTCGGATGAAACTTTCTTCGGGGCCAAGGGCGCCTGGTGCAACGAGGTCAGCGCGCTCTGCGAGTTCTTCAAGCAGCGCACGATTGTCGCGTGCATCGAATTCCACTCTTACTCGGAGTTGGTCCTCTGGCCGTACGGCCACGGCGAGAACACGCCGGATAACACCTACTACGCGAGCGTCGGCACCCAGGTTGCGAGCCGGATCAACCGGCTGTCGGGCGGGACGTACACCCCGCAGCGCTCGGATAACCTGTACCCGACCAACGGCGGCTCGGACGACTGGTTCTACGGCTGGGCGCACTACATCGGCGGCTTCCCGTGTATCTCGTTCTGCTGCGAGCTGGGCACGTCATTCTACCAGTCCACTTCCCAACTCGACGCCATCGAGTCCCAGGCGTTCAAGGGAGCGTTCTACCTCGCCCAGCAGTCGGACAACATCATCGCCAGCCTCGAGGGCACGGTGCCGCGGCCGATACTGGCCGGGATGGACTCCTCGTCCACCGGCAGCTTCACCGTGCACTGGACCCCGACGCGACCCGAGCAGAACCACCCGACCAAGTGGGAGCTCGAAGAGCTGTCGGGTCTGACCGTGGTCGAAGACGGCATCGAGTCCGGCACCGGCAAGTGGACCCTGCAGGGCGCGTCCCAGTCCACTACCCAGAAGCACGCCGGCACCTACTCGATATCGCTGGGCAGCGGCAACAACATCTCCAACTACATGGCGACCGTCGACCCGTACCCGGTGCAGGCCGGTGACTCGGTTCGCTACTGGATATGGTACAACACCGAGTCGAACTTCGACGTAGTCACCACCGAAGTGTCGCTCGAAGGCAAGGAGTGGATACAGCTCCACGACCGGTACTCGGGCAATTCGTCGGGCTGGGTGCGCAAGGCGTACTCGCTTGCGCCCTGGGTCGGCAAGTCGGTATTCATCCGCTTCCGCTACATGACCGACGACAACACCGCCGGGACGGGCGTATACGTCGACGACGTATGGCCGGTGCCCGCGTTCGCCAACAAGACGGTTGTGAACAACAACATTACCGATACGCTGTATGCGGTCACGGGCAAGGCCCCGGGTCGGTACTACTACCGTGTGCGTGGGTTCAACGCGGCCTGGAGCTGGGGCGACAAGGGTCCGGTCGAGGATATCGTCGTCACCGGCACCGGCATCGAGGCCGGGCCGTCCCGGCCGGTCGTAACAGGGCTCGAGCTCGGGCCGAACCCGGCCTCAGGCAGCGTCAGCATCCGTTTCACGCTTGCCCGGGCCGGCGCTGCGACGGTGACCATCATCGACGCCGCGGGCCGCGCGGTGCGCACCGTCGCAGCCTCGGGCGCGCGGGGCGCGAACTCGTTCACTTGGGACCGGACCGACGAGAACGGCAACCGGGTTGCGGCCGGCGTGTACTACGTCCGGCTGAGCGCGGACGAAACGGTCAGCTCCCGGCTGGTGCTGGTCGACTAGAGCAGAAGATACTCAAAGCGGGCGGCCTCGTGCCGCCCGCTGTCGTTACCAACCACAGATGAACACAGATGCTCCGGATGGCGAGCCACGAGTGAACCACAGAAAACAGAGAGAGCACTGAGGGTGCGGACGCTAGCCGCCAGTCGCTAATCTCCAGTCGCCGCCCTGACTGGAAGCTGCTGGCCGTAGGCCGTCGACTCCTACGGTCCGTCCGCCCGGCCGGTGTTCTGATTGTCGTGTTGGAACTTGGGCCAGGGGGAGTTGGCAAGCGGGGCGGAGCCCTGTATCGCATACAGGTATCCGTCATCCGAGCCGATGTAAACGACACCATCAGGGCCGATGGTCGCAGATGAGCTGACATGACCGCCAGTGAGATATCGCCACTCGAGTTCCCCGTTGCGATTCAGCGCGTAGATGTACATGTCATCAGCCCCGAAATAGATGGTACCATCCGAGGCTATCGCAGGAGAGGAGTAGATTGGCCCTCCGGCCTCGTACCGCCATTTCATGGAGCCGTCTGCTTTCAGGGCAGAAAAGCCGCTGTCGCACGATCCGACATAGACAGTGCCGTCCGCGCCTATCGCCGGCGAAGACAAGACGTGCCCTCCGGTGTCGTAGTGCCATCTGAGCGTTCCGTCCGGGTTCAGGGCGTAAAGGAAGCCGTCGGTGGAGCCAAAGCAGACTGTGCCGTCAGACCCCAGAGCCGCGGAGGAGTACACTGAGCCTTGAGTAGGGTAGAACCATCGTAGTGCTCCGTCAGTTTCCCAGGCATAAAGGCGACCATCATTCGATCCGACGTAGATCGCTCCATCCTGGCCGACCGAGGGAGACGAGTGTACGCCAGCACCCGTCCAGTGACGCCACTTTAGTCCGCCGTACGGGCTCAGTGCACACACCGTCCGGTCAAGGCTGCCGGCGTAGAGCGTCCCGAGTTGTCCGATCGCCGGGGCAGCAACAAATGGGCCATCCCCATGGTGGCTCCATCTGAGGCGGCCCGTTGAGTCGAGTGCACTGAGATTGTCTCCAGTTGTTCCAAGGTAGATGGTGCCGTCCGAGCCGACCGCCGGAGTGCTGTATGCGCCCACATCAGTGGTTCGCCATAGCAGAGTTCCGTCGGTGTTCACAGCGCAGACATCGCTGTACTCCGACGAGGCGTAGATGGTTCCATGGGCCGAGAGAGCTACGCAGCCCGGGCCATACTGGTCAACCATCACCCGCCAGAGGAGCTGACCCACGCCCGCGACGATCTGGGTAGTGCATGCTTCAGACCATCCGGACCAGCCCTGATGACAGTCTACAGCTTGGACTCGGACCGCATAGCGTCCGGGCTTGAGCCACGTTGCATACAGTGTCTCCGGCCTGCCGTTGAAGGTCCACTCACTCCACACCGACACACTGTCGTAGCCCATGTCGAGCCCGATGCGAAAACTGTCACCGTTACGGTCAAAGGCAGAGGCGACGAAGGTGTATGTGCTTTCGACGTAGCCAGCCGAGGGGCCGACCGGAGCGGCCGGTCTGTCAGGCACATGGCTCTCGGTGTCGCAGTTGAGCAGCGCCTGCGCCATTGCGGCCAGCAGGAAGATTCGCGTCCTGCCCATGGGGCAATGCTAGGCCGGCAAGGACAGGTGTCAAGAGAACGAGGACGTACGAGGGGCGAGGTACGGGTCTGATGATTTTGGGTTTTGGATTCTGGGTTGTTCGCACCCTTGGTGCGCTTGGTGACCTTGGTGTCTGATCTCGGGTTCGAGGTTCGGGGTACGAGGTTCGAGGTCCGAACCCTCAGTGCTCTCTGTGGTTCACGCCCGGGTCCTGGGGTCTAGGTTCCGGGGTCCGAACCATCTGCGTTCATCCGTGTTCATCTGTGGTTTGTCTCGCTTGCATGTCCGGAGTTCTCCGATAGCCTTCTGTCCGTGATCGTCTTCTCCAACGTCAAGGTCGAGTTCGGTACCCAGGAGCTGTACTCCGACGTCAACCTGATGCTCGGGCCCGACGACCGGGTCGGGCTCGTCGGCCCCAACGGCACGGGCAAGTCTACCATCCTCAAGCTCATTGCCGGCGAGATGACCGCGTCTGCCGGCCAGGTCCAGGTCAAGAAGAACCTTGCCATCGCCTACCTGCCCCAGACCGGCGCGGTGGTCGGCGACCACACGGTGCTCGAGGAGGCGCTGTTGGCGTTCAGGCACCTGGAGCGGGTGCACGAGGAGATGATCGAGACCGAGCACAAGATGAGCGTGCGGGGCCTGCCGCAGAAGGAGCTCGACGCCCTGCTCGACCGCTACTCACACCTGCAGCACGTCTACGAGAAGGACGGCTACGACTGCGAGTCGCGGGCCAAGAAGGTGCTCATCGAGCTCGGGTTCAAGCAGGAGGATTTCCCAAAGCGGGTGAAGACCCAGAGCGGCGGGTTCCAGGTACGGCTGACCCTGGCGAGGATGCTCCTGCAGGAGCCGGAACTGCTGCTCCTGGACGAGCCGACCAACTACCTCGACATCCGCTCCATCGAGTGGCTGCAGCAGTACCTGGCGGATTTCAAGGGCGCAGTGCTGATGATCGCCCACGACCGGTACCTGCTGGACGGCCTGGTGGACCGGGTCTGGGCCATCGAGAACAAGAAGGTGGTAATCTACCCGGGCAACTACACCGACTACCTCGCGGACAAGGACCGCCGCGATGACCAGCAGCAGAAGAAGTTCGAGGAGCAGCAGATGCTCATCAAGCGCACCGAGACGTTCATCGCCAAGTTCAAGGGGCGCAAGGACACCGCGCCGCGGGCGATGTCGCGCCAGAAGATGCTCGACCGGCTGGAGCGGATTACCGCGCCGGTGACCGCGCAGAAGATCTACTTCCAGTTTCCCGAGGCCGAGCCGGTGTACGGCCGGGCGTTCGAGCTCAAAGGCGTGGAGAAGGGGTTCGGCGGCAGGCAGATACTCGGGCACGTCAACCTGGCGGTCAAGGGCGGGGAGAAGCTCGGGCTGTTCGGCGCCAACGGCATGGGCAAGACCACGTTGCTGCGGATGATCGCCGGCCGGCTCAAGCCCGACTCGGGCGAGGCGTGGTGGAGCCAGAAGACCCAGCTCGCCTACTACGAGCAGGGGGCCGAGGACTTCCTCGACGAGTCGCTGACGGTGCTCGAAACCGCGGTGCGCATCGGGTCCGGCTACACCGAGAACCAGCTCAAAGGCATCCTCGGCACGTTCCTGTTCCGGGGTGACGAGATCGACAAGAAGGTGGCGGTCCTCTCAGGCGGCGAGCGGTCGCGGCTCGCCATCATCCGGGTGCTCCTCACGCCTTCGAACCTCCTGATTCTCGACGAGCCGACGAACCACCTGGACATCCAGTCGCGCGAGGTGCTGTTCGACGCGATGGCGCGGTACGAGCGGACCGTGGTGTTCGCGGCGCACGACCGGTTCATGCTCGACAAGCTCGCGGACAAGACCGTCCGGGTCGAAGGCGGGGAAGTGGCGCTGTTCCCCGGGAACTACAGCTACGCGTCCGAACAGGTTAAGAAGCAAAGGGTGGAGCAGGAGAAGGCCAGAGGCCAAAAGCCAAAGGCCAAGAGCCAGGACCAGCGACGGCCGCATCCGACCCCGCGTCCCGCACCTCAGACCTCGACCCCGGCGGCCCGCATGTCCGCTCTCGAGCGCCGGCTCGAAGGCGTGCGCGACGCCTACCGTCAGGCCAAGGAACGGTTCGAACTGGCCCGCGCGCGCGGCCTGGCCGAAGAAGAGCGGGGGATACTGAAGGAGATAGAACAGCTCAAGGCGGATCAGGTGGAAGATAGTGTCTGAGGGCGAAGTCAGAAGTCAGAAGCTGGAAGCTAGAATGCAGAATCACTCCTTCTCCCTGGAGGGGATAGGGCAGGGTGAGGGTTATGTCACCGGGCTTGTGCTTGAGCTTGCGCCCGGACCAGGCTGATGTGGTTCGGCGTAAGCCCTGAAAAGGCATCAGCCCTCGAGCGCCGGATGCAGGCGCTGGGAATCCGCGAGCAGGACCTGGTCGAGCGGTTCATCCGCGCCTCGGGCCCGGGCGGGCAGAACGTCAACAAGGTCGCGACCGCGGTCCAGCTCCGGCACGAGCCTTCAGGTACCGAGGTCAAGGTCCAGGCCGAGCGGTCCCAGGTGCTCAACCGCTACCGGGCGCGGGCGCTGCTCTGCGACAAGTTCGAGGCCGAGGTGCTGAAGAGAGAGACCGAAGAACAGGCGCGGATTGAGAAGCTCAGGCGGCAGAAGCGCAAGCGCTCCCGCCGGGCCCAGCGCAAAGTCCTCGCGTCCAAACGAGAACAGGGACTGAAGAAAGTCCTCCGCCAGCCCCCGGCCGACGAGTAGTCAGGCCGGACGCCGCTTGACCGGCGGTACAGCCGGCCTACAATGGTCCGTCGGTTACTTCCGGATTTTCCCAGTCAAAGTACGGTTGGTACTGGTCGTAGTAGCGCGCAGGCAGTCCTGCTGCCTGCCGTAAAAGGAGGCGTTAGTGTTCTTCGCTGGATGTCGGTCGGTCAGACTGCGTCTGCTGGCGGTGACCGTAGCAGTACTTGTCGGCTCGGCCATGGGGTTGACCTGGCAAAACACCGGGGAGCTGAGCGGAGCCCAGAGAGTATCGGACCTGACGACAGGTCCCAATGGCTATCTGTATGCCGCGGCCGACAACGCGGGCATCACCGCTGATTCCGGTCGGGTCTTCTATTCATCGGACTTCACCAACTGGCAGCTTAGCGGTGACCTGCCGGGCGACGTGTACAGATTGACTTCACTGCTGCGGATGGCGAACGGCGAGTTGCTGGCGGCAGGAAGGGCCAACAACGGCACTTTCGGCGGGTGGGTATACCACTCGGCCGATGGTCAGAACTGGACGGGACGGGCGATGGTCAGCGGGACAGGGATGGGGAACATGGTGACCGGGCTGGTCCAGAACCAGGGTGGCAGGCTGCTGACCTGCAACAACTACATGGGTATGGGTACCGCGTATCCGTACTTCTCGACGGACCTCGGCAGTAGCTGGGTCAGATCAACGACCATCGCCTACAACGCCGACCACCAGTTCCTGTTTGTCGCGGCCGACAACGCTACCTACCTGGGCGGCGGGTTCAATGGTCAACTGCGCAAGACAACTGACCAGGGCGTGAGCTGGGTACAGGCAGCATCCGGCATGTCGCATTTCTACAAGTCCGCGATGGCGCAGAATGCCGGCGGCACGATGTTCCTGGGAACGCGGCAGGGCGGTGCCGGCTACGTCTACCGCACTACCGACAACGGCGGGACGTGGTCGCTGGTGTACGATGCCAGCCCGAGCCAGATAAGGTCGTTGTGTTGTGCCTCCGACGGGTACGTCTATGCCGGGGCTCTGACAACCGGGTCCGATGCCGACGTGTTCTGTTCGACCGACAACGGAACGACGTGGACAAGCTCGGGCACACTGACGGGAGCGGACACGGTGTTCAGGTTGCTGGACGTGAACGTCAGCGGCACCCACTACCTCTACGCCGCAACCGGGCCGAACGGCGACGTGTTCCGGGCGGCGCTCGGGCCGTCGAACACGCCCGACGTCAAGACCGTCTCGGTTGACGCGCCGACCGGCGCGATTGACCATGGCGTCGCGGTGACGCCCAGCGCCACGCTAAAGAACGACGGGACCATGAGCGCGACGTTCGACGCGAAGTTCGACGTCCGCAACGGCGGGACCAGCCTCTACACTTTCACGCGCACCGGCATCACGCTGGCCGCCGGGGCCCAGCTGCAGTTCGACTTCGGCTCGTGGACGCCGGCGACGGTCGGCGGGCCGTTTTCAGTGGTCTGCTCCACGCGGCTGGCCGGCGACCCGCAGGAGAACAACAACAAGGCGACCGGCACGGTGTCGGTGCTGCCCTATGCGCCGACCCTCGCGCTCCCCGCGGACGGCGATACGACGAAGAGCCAGTTACCGGAGTTCTCATGGCTGGTGGTCACCGGTAGCGAATACTACCGCGTCCAGGTCGACGACGACCCATTGTTCGGCTCGCCGGTTGAGGGCACGAGCACCGGCCTTACCTGGACTCCGACCGCCCCATTGTCTGAGGACACCTGGCACTGGCGGGTGTGCGGCAGCATCGCCGCGGGCGACGGGCCGTGGAGCGTCGAGCGGACCTTGGTGATTGACCTGACGCCGCCGGCACTGCCGGTGCTCATCCTGCCTCTGCAGGACACCACGCGCGAGAACCTGCCGCTGTTCGACTGGCAGTCCATCGCCGACGCGCGGCAGTTCAACATGGCGTTGTTCGACAACGCCCATGCGCCGGTCCCCGGGTTCCCGGTCAACATCGTCCAGGGCCCGGGCGAGGACACGTCGAGCCTCCAGTTGGCGTCCGCGCTTGCGGACGGCAAGTACACCTGGGCGGTCGAAGCGCTCGACTACGCCGCCAATTCGTCCGGGTACTGCCCTGAGAACTGGTTCGCGGTTGACCGGACCCCACCGGCGATACCCGTGCTCGTCGACCCGACCGGCGGCGAGACGATCGGTACCGCGCTGCCCAACCTTGACTGGGACCCGGTCGCGGACGCCCGCAGGTTCGACGTGCGGCTCTACGACGCGGCCCACCAACTTATCGGCTCGTGGACCGTACTCCAGCCGGAGGGCGAAAACAACTCCAGCTACGAGCTTGTCGCGGGTGAGGAACTCGACGAAGGCGGCTACTCCTGGCAGGCACGGGCGACGGACTACGCCGGCAATGCGTCCGATTACTCCGAGGAGGAGTCCTTCATCGTCGAGCTTGCGCCGAACTGGCCCGCGGGCTGGCATGAGGTCGCGAACGTGCCGAGCCTGCCTTCGCCGCTCGCGGTGAAAGACGGCGGCTGGCTGGCGACCGCGGTGCCGGGGACCGACGCCAAGCCGTTCATCTATGCTGCCAAGGGCAACAAGACCTCGGACTTCTTCAGGTACGACCCGCTGGACAGCACGGTGGGCAAGTGGCACGCGCTCGACTCGATTCCCTCGAGTGAGGCCGGCCGGGTCAAGCGGCCCAAGAAAGGGTGCGTCGGCGTATCAGACGGCGAGCGCTACATCTACATGACCAAGGGCAACAACACCCTGGGGTTCTGGCGGTACGACATCGCCGGCGATTCCTGGTCGAGACTGCCGGACGTGCCGGCCGGGCCGGACGGCAAGAAGGTGAAAGGCGGCGACGACCTGGCGTACGTTCCGGGCGACACCGGCCACGTCTACCTGCTGAAGGGCTACCGGACCGAGTTCTACCGGTACAACGTCCGGGCCGGTCGCTGGGACACCCTGGACAACGTGCTATATGGCGTAGCTCCGAAATACAACGCGGGTTCGTTCCTGGTGTACGATGATAACAACACGCTGTACGCGCACCAGGCCAAGTACACCGACCCCCTGAAGACCCGCCACTTCATGTTCAAATACGACCTTGCCTCCCAGGCCTGGCAGACCGAGGCCGGGGCCAAGGGTATGCCGGTGTCGGGGATGGACGGCGGGAAGATAAAGAACAAGAAGTCGAAGGACGGCGGCGCGGGCGCGTGGTTTGGCGGCAGGCTATACGCGCTCAAAGGCGGCAACACCGGGCAGTTCTACCACTACGAACCTGCGCCCGGCGACTCCTGGGCTGAGCTCGATACCATGCCATCGTACGGCTCGACCGCGAAGAAGAAGAAGGTCAAGGCCGGGGGAGACCTGGTCAGCTACGGGTATGGGGCGTTCTTTGCGTTGAAGGGCAACAAGACGGTAGAGTTCTGGAGGTACGTAATACCGACGCCTCAAGCCTCACGCTTCACGCCTCAGGCCCGGAGCGGAGTCATGGCGGAGCGAGTGGCGAATGGCGAATGGCGAATGGCGATTACCCCCAACCCGTTGACTTCCGGCTTCGCCACCCTGCGGCTTGTGGGAGCGACCTCCCGGTCGCGATTGGGCAATCGGGGTCTGGAGACCCCTCCCACAGTGCGCGTTTTCGACGCGGCCGGCCGGTGCGTTCTCATGCACTCCGTCTCTCCATCACTTCACCACACTGCATCGATCGACCTGCGCAAGCTCCCAAACGGCGTGTACCTGGTTCGCCTCGACGCCGAGGGCCACAGCCAGAGCCAGAAGCTGGTGGTACAGAAGTAACGGTCGGTTCAGACACAGAAGACAGGAGCGGCCGCAAGGCCGCTCCGCTTGTCAGTCCATCTACCGGACGACAGCCGTCTGCAGGGACCGGGCCGGGGCGGTGCCCTTGTCGAGCTAGAAACTAGGGCAGCGTCCCAGGGCAATTGACTATGTCGTCCAGTTCCTCTATAGCTATCGCGACGAGCTTGTGATAGTCTCTGACCTGCACGTAGGAGAGTTGTACGTCCTTGCCATGCGCAATGCTGTTTCTGTTGGTGTTGATGCTGTTCAGGGCTGCCTTCATCTCGGGCGTCAACTTGTGCTCCAATGACACTTTCCATTCCTTGGCGAACTGCCCTACTAGGGTCAGCAGCTCCTCGCATCTTAGGTTGCCTGCGCGCCTGAGGCGATAGCGCGTGAAGTCTATGACCTCGGGCGGCGTACCTTTGTTGCGCGCATACTCAGTGAAGATGGTCTCTACCGACGTCTCGACAAAACCTGAGCTTAATACGCAAAGGTACTTGGCCCAGTGCGACTTGAGTTCAAGCGATGTGTCGTCAGGCAGCTGATTGACCTTGTCGAAAAGGGCGTCCAGTCGCGACTTCTGAGCGGCTACAGCGCGACACCTCATGGTGTATCTTGAAAAGCCTCCACTGCAAGCGCGATCCGACCCTTGACCGGGATCTCATCCGATGTGGACGAATGCGTGTATCGTGTGAAGTCGGCGTTGCGCATGAGGGCGGCGTGTGCCGGCTCAAGGGCACTTGGTGTCTGGAGAGCCCGTGACGTCAATCTGTTGGCTACTCCCACTGAGACAGCATCGAAAACGGCTGCGTTCAGCTTCCCGCTGTCAGACCTGAACGCCGTCTGTCCGATTCCCGCTATGATAGCGCTCATGGTCCGGTCGAAGATGGATGCCAGTTCCTCAGAACGTTGGACGGTGATGTGGCGCTGGCAACCTGCATATGTGTTTAGAAACGACTTCATGGGCTTCTCGTATCTGGTGCCATTATTCAACAGCGCAAAGAAGCGCAGGATAAGCTCTTGGTCTCTCTTCCGTCTGTCGGTGGGGCCGAAGAGCCGTCTCCATTCAGTATGCTTATTGAGCTCCTCCAATAGGTCAATGAACTCACCATGGTATTGGACAGAGCGCACCTCCTGGCTGCTGAGCGCCGTACCACCAGTGTTCAACCTTCTGAAGATCTCATACGTACAAGAGCCAGAGTCATCGGGAGCATCCTGTCTGAAGATAGTGGCATGGACAACGGAGTCGGCGAGAGTCCGTCGGTCGGCTTCCTCGAGTGCCCTGTGCGTCTTGCCATTGAATCTTGCCAGGACGCCATCGAGCGAGAACTCTCTACCGTCTGGCGAGAAAACGCCTCGGGTGAAGAACTCCAGCGTCCGGAGTCGTTGTTGCCCATCTACGACAACGAGTTTCTGAGAGTCCCGTTCCTTGGCGAGGAAGATTCCCGGGACCGGGAGGCCCCACAGCAGCGACTCTATAAACCGCGAGGCCTGGGGGCGCGTCCAGACGTAGCCACGCTGCCAAGGCGGTACATAGATGTCTCCGTCCTGAAGCCGTCGCACGAGACCATCAACTAAGAAATCGGCACCGTAACTAGTGACCGTGTAGCGGTCAGGTAGGATGTCAAGGTCGTCTTCCTGGACGTCTTCTATCTCAACATCTGGTTGGTGTGGCATGTAGTACCTCCGCTAGGATTCGGGGACTGAGAATTCTGCGGCCTGCTACCTGGTGACTCTGCCTTCCGGCCCGGTCGCAGGCGGGAGCAGCAGACGCTTCCATCTCTGGGATGATATGCACCAGATGGGAGAGAGTCAAGTGATGGGTCGCGTCTGACCCGGTCGGCTACCGGACTGCAACCGTCTTCAGGGCCCGGGCCGGGCACGGGAAGCTACCGAGACGGACTTTTGGCCGCGCCGGGCCGACAGTACGGTAGCCGGGGTCCCTTCAGTCTCGGGTGAGACGCTGGATGATGACCATTTCCTCAACCAGAACTCTGTACACGTCCAGTAGTTCTGACCGTGAAAGGTCGACCCCGAGCGCACTGGCTACTTCGCGGTCAAAGTCCACCCTAACTGGGTCAGGTGAGATGTCCTGTTGTTCGACCTCAAAGATCCGGCACTGCCGTGACTTAGTACTAGATACCCTGCGCCAGTACTCGGTGTAGCGGGCGTCAAAGCCGGAGTCCATCTGTTCACGTAGTGATGGCCACTTGCGCTTGGCAAAGCGGTTGTAGACGCGTTCCAGTTTGCCCAAAGCGTTCTCGGGCGGGACAAGATTCATCTGCTCTAAGTCGTAAAGACGAATGTCGATTCGTCTGCCCGTGCTTTCTTCTTTAAGCAAGAAGAACTGGGCAAGGAAGACGATGGAGTTCAGGGTGACGCACAACCCCTTCAGAAGCTGGAGGTTCCCAGACGCGACTATGTTCAACTGGTCAGCAGGGTGGACAGGTTTGGCTGAGTAGAAGGCTATAAGGTGTTGAGCGGGTGAGAACGGGTTGATTCTACGGCTCACTAGCAGGTTAGCGGCGCAGGCTTCGACACGCTGGGCAAGGTCTCTCCATTGGTGTTGTGT